>Ga0208887_100013_pt1 | contig 290991 bp, 256 predicted proteins | sample LakWasM106_HOW12_2_FD_183924 | JGI IMG/M metagenome (GOLD analysis project Ga0208887, IMG submission 183924) | Freshwater sediment methanotrophic microbial communities from Lake Washington under simulated oxygen tension - Sediment Metagenome... | ecosystem: Environmental > Aquatic > Freshwater...
GTGTTTGCGGACATTTCCAGCCTGAAGCACGCGCAAGCCAAACTCGATTATCAGGCGCACCACGACCCGCTCACCGGCCTGCCCAACCGCACGCTGTTCGAGAGCCGCTTGCTGACCGCACTCAACAACCAGCAGGAAAACGGCGGCCAGGGCGCGGTGTTGTTCCTCGATCTGGACCGGTTCAAACACATCAACGACAGCCTCGGCCACCCGGTCGGCGACCTGCTGCTCAAGGGCATCGCCGTGCGTCTGAAGGAGCAGTTGCGCGATATCGACACCGTGGCGCGGCTGGGCGGCGACGAATTCATCATCCTGCTACCGGGCCTGCAGCAATCCACCGACGCCGACAACATCGCAACCAAGTTGCTCAACTGCTTCAGCGCGCCATTCCAGGCGGGCGAGCATGAGTTCTTCATCAGCGCCAGCATCGGCACCAGCCTGTATCCCAAAGACGGCTGTGACGTCGCCACGCTGGTCAAAAACGCCGACGCGGCGATGTATCGCTCCAAGGCCAAGGGCCGCAACCGGGTCGAAAGCTATACCCGCGACCTGACCGCCCAGGCCAGCGAGCGCGTCGCACTGGAGCACGAGCTGCGCCGTGCCATCGAGCGCAATGAGCTGTCCCTGTGTTACCAGCCCAAAATCAGCCTGGAGGACCATCGCCTTGTCGGCGCCGAAGCGCTGATCCGCTGGCATCACCCGACCTTCGGCGCCGTACCGCCAGAGCACTTCATTCCGCTGGCCGAAGAGAACGGGATGATCCTGCAAATCGGCGACTGGGTGCTCGAGACCGCATGTCGGCAGATGTACGAATGGAATCAGACCTATGAATGCCTCGGCCCGCTGTCGGTCAACCTCGCAGGCGCACAACTGCGTCAACCCAACCTGCTCGGCCGGATAGAACAGCTGCTCAAGGACAACGGCCTTCAGCCTGGGTTATTGCAACTGGAAATTACCGAGAACTTCATCATGAGCCAGGCCGAGGAAGCGCTGGCGGTGCTGCATCAACTCAAACACCTGGGTGTGCAACTGGCCATCGACGACTTCGGCACCGGCTATTCCTCCCTGAGCTACCTCAAACGCCTGCCGCTGGATATTCTCAAGATCGACCAGTCTTTCGTCCGCGGCCTGCCGGATGACCCCCACGATGCGGCAATCGTTCGCGCCATCATCGCGCTGGGCCGCAGCATGCAATTCACCGTGATAGCCGAAGGCGTCGAGACTCTGGCGCAGCAACTATTTCTCGCCGAAGAAGGCTGCGAACAGATTCAGGGCTACATCGTCAGCTTGCCGTTGCGGGCGGACGAATTCGCCGCGACGTTTCTTCGTATAGCCGTATCGGATTTTTCGGATAGCACAGCCGAGAAACCGTCGCTATAATCCGCGGCCTACTGAGGGCCTATAGCTCAGTTGGTTAGAGCAGAGGACTCATAATCCTTTGGTCCACGGTTCAAGTCCGTGTGGGCCCACCAATCAAAAAAGCCGCGCTTAATGCGCGGCTTTTTCGTGTCTGAGTGACTGGTTTTTGTAGCACTATTTTTCGGATCGCTCAGTTCGCAAAATTTTCGATCTTTACCTGTCCCTCAGGAAAGGTCGCGATGATTTCCAGCTCGCCCCCCATTGCGCGTATGTAGTTGCGCAGCGTGCTGATGTACATGTCTGTACGTCGTTCCATCCTGGAAATCGCCGCTTGATTGACATGCAGCATCTTGGCCAGTGTTTCCTGGCTCAACTCCTGGGCCTTACGCAGCTCGTGCAGGGGCATTTCCTTCAGGTGCTGCTGGAACAACCGCTCTGCGTTTGCGCGAGACTCTGGCGTCATACGAGCTTGAAGTTCAGCAAATTTTTTAGCCATCGTTGCGGCCCTCTTTACGCAATGTTTCCAAATGGTCGTCATACAGTTTTTCAGCCAGCGGGACATGCTCGTCATACCAACGGTTTTGCCCGGTTTTATCCCCTCCGATTAAAAGTAGTGCGCATCGGCGTGGATCAAACGCATAAAGCACGCGAATGGGACGACCGGCATGCTGGACCCGCAACTCCCGGAGGTTGCCCAGTCGTGAACCTTTAATGTCGCTGCTATGTGGGAAACGCAGGCCCGGGCCGAGTAACCCAAGCAGATCGACGCTGGCTGACACCGAGGACTGCTCTTTCGCGTCCAACCTCTCCCACCAGCGTTCAAATTCATCGGTGTATTCAATTTCCCAACCCATACCAATATGCCACCCAAGGAATATGATCTCAAGGGAATAACTCTAGGCTTTAGCGGCCGCGCGGCCACCTTGGTTGCCAATGCAATTGTTAAGGGCGGTTTCGAGCGGCATGTGGGTGTTCGGCTTCTGGCGTTTGGTTTTGTTTACTTCAGGTGGCGCAATATCGGATGACGTCCGCAGACCTTGTAGGCAAACTCCGAATCGTGTTTTGTGGGCACTTTGATGCCTTGTTGCGCGTTTCTTCGACGGGATAGTCTCCGGACGTCGCTGACCATTCAGCGGTCGGGCTTGGAAACCCGTCGAAATTATTCGCAACAGCGCCCCTTCACGATTGCAAAGGCTTTCCTGGCTTGAGCTCTTGAGTTATGGCGGCTGTGCGCGGGACGTCTTCGGACGTGCCGGTTTCCTAATTTCCCGGTTTTCCAACCTGCGTACAGCTGTCACCCATTCGCTTGGAAACGAATGCGACAGCCTCCCAAATTAGGAGCTACACAATGACAAAAGCGAACCCTTCAGCCCCCTCAGAACTACAAACCATCGGCCTCACCCCCTTCATCTACTGCTCAAACCAACCGCTGTTCCATGTCAGTAGTGGCGTTCCCCTCGCCGACGCTCTAGCTCAGGCCTCAAATCTGTTGTACCTCGCCAAAGAACTAACCATGGACGCCGCCTACGCCAAAGACACCGACCGCCACGCCTGGGCCGCGCATTACCTGACGTCGATGAGCAAGGCCGTGGTCGATGATGTGATGAAGGTGCTGGAGTGCGGACCTGATCGCACCGATACAAAGTCCAAAAAATAACGGCCGATGGGCCGTGGAATGAGCCCCGAGAATTCGGGGCTTTCACAGGATGATCGGTGGTGCGCTGTCTTACGCCCAAACACCCAACGATGGAATGGCCTGCACTGGCCGCAACCGCTCAAGCATTTCACGCGTAAACACCACCTCATACGTATCCGCCGCCCTGCCCCACTGCTCCACGATGACCATGGCGTCGACCAACACGCGCCCCAGTTCGGTAATCGTGTCCGCCAGGTCCTCGACGATTGCTTGAGTCCGGCCCCACATGCGATCAGTCATCGCTTGAAGCTCAGCCGCAATACGGTCAGATGACGCAGGGGCCGTATCGGGACAGGTGATGTTGCGCAGCAAATGCTGAAGCTCTTTTACTTTCGCGTAATCCTGTTCCGCCCCCAGCGCACCTTTCAGGATGGTGACGGCTTTCGTCTTGTCTACGCGATTCCCGGACCGATGTGTCGAAGATAATGTCTGCGCCATGGCGCCAGCCATCAGGACCATTATTCGGGCTTCCACGTGCGCTTTCATTGCTTCCATCGATGAAATCGGGCGCGCCAGGGTAATGGCAGCGCCCCCTTGATGCCGCAAGTCCATGGTCACGGACAGGGTCACGCCGCCGGTTTCAAACCCCAAAGCGCGGGCCACGACGTAGTGGCCCATTTCGTGATGGGCGATCTGTAATGCGTGATCCCGTATAGCGGGAGACATCTTCGTTGTCATTTCCATCGCCCCGCACTCTTCGAATTCGACTGACTGTTAGTGTCCATTCTGCCGAGCGAAGTAGGAAGATTCCCAAGTTGTTGAAGCTCTATTCTTATAGGCCCTGTTACGCGGCTTATCGAGCTCGGGTCAGTGTTTACAGCCAGTACAATCAGACTCAAAACCTGAAAAAGACAAGGTTCCTCGTCAACAAAAACAGCGAGATTCCTCATGCAAAACCTGGCCAATCCGCCTATCTACCTTTCAGCAAAAAACTTGCAAAGCGAAGCGGTTGAACCTAGTCTTGCCCGCAACACACCCGCCATGCCTATGGTTGCGTCAGCAGCCAAGCACAAATTGAGCGGGTTTTTTTTGCCCGGAGTTTTTAGGGCATGAGAGTCTTTGGTAAACCGGTGATCGACATCACTGCCCAAATCGAACTGCTCAAGCAGCGTGGCCTGCAAATCCAGGATGAGGCTCGAGCACGGTACTTCCTGCAAGCTGTCAGCTTCTTCCGCCTCACACCTTACATGCGTACGTTTCAGCATGCAGACGCTCAAGATCACCCTTTCCGCAAGGGTTCCGAATTTCGTGAACTGACCACGCTCTATGAGTTCGACCGCAGGCTGCGCCTACTTGCAATGGATGCCATCGAGCGTGTCGAAGTTGCCGTTCGTTCATTGATCAGCAACCACATGGGCCCCACTCACGGCGGGCATTGGTACATGGAAGTCCGGCTATTTCAGCACACCTATGACCACGCCCGATTGATGGAGACCATACGCACCAAGCAAAACACCGCCAAACGCGATTACGAAAAGGAATGCCAACGGATAGACCGCCTGCAAACCGATACCCGGCGTAAAGATCACCTTAAGCGGCAACGTGCGAAAGAAAGCTATGCCCGGCACTATCCGGTAACGTACGACCAGTCGTCACTGATGCCCGGATGGGCCATGCTGGAAGAGCTGACCCTGGGAGATCTTTCTCACCTGTACAAGGGACTTGCCCGCGATGCAGACAAGAAAGCTATCGCCAAGTACCTCGCATTACCTGCACCTCTGCTGCAATCGTGGCTGCATACCCTGACCACCATTCGCAACATTTGCGCCCATCACGCGCGGCTGTGGAATCGGGAGCTGGGGATACGACCGGAACTGCCTAAGAAAACCAGTTTTCAATGGCCACAGGCATTACTTCAACAGGGACAGCATCCGCGAATTTTTTCGGTTTTGTGCATCCTTAAACACTTGATGCACCAAGTGAGCCCACACACCCATTGGGATCGCCGTTTACTAGAACTGATGCAGGAATTTCCCAGTCTGAATCAGCGAGCAATGGGATTTCCACAGGAGTGGCACCAAGACCCGTTCTGGCAGATAACGGAGTAATTTCAAAAATGAAAAAGCCGCGCAATCGCGCGGCTTTTTCGTACGTGCAATTCAGCCTTTACTCAGGCAAGGCATACGCAATCACGTAATCCCCACGATCCGTCGACTGACGTGCACCGCCCACCGTCAGCAGGATGTACTGCTTACCGGTTTTCGGCGAAACGTAAGTCATCGGACCCGACTGGCTACCCACTGGCAAACGCGACTTCCAGATCTCATTCCCGTTACCCGTATCGAACGCCCGCAGGTAGAAATCCTGGGTGCCGGCGAAGAACAGCAGGCCGGACTGGGTGGCCAGAGAAGCACCGAGGGTCGGCATGCCAATCGGTATCTGCAAATGCATGCGGATGCCCAGCGGGCCGGTGTCCTGTACGGTGCCGACCGGGACTTGCCACATCAGTTTGTGGGTCTTGAGGTCGATAGCGGACATGGTGCCGAACGGCGGCTTCTGGCACGGAATGCCCACCGCCGAGAGGAAGCGTTCGCGCATCGCCCCGAACGGTGTGCCTTCCTGTGGCACGACGCCCATTTCGATACCGCTGGCCCCGGCGGCGATCTTGTTGCGCGGGATCATGTAGTTGGCCAGGCCCAGGCGCATGTCGTTGACGAACATGTAGTTCGTGTTTGGATCTACCGAGACGCTGCCCCAGTTCATGCCGCCCAACGAACCCGGGAATTGCAGTGCGCGGTCCATGCCCGGCGGGGTGTAGACGCCCTCGTGGCGCATGCCTTTGAACTGGATGCGGCACATCAACTGATCAAACGGCGTGGCGCCCCACATGTCGGCTTCGGTCAGGGTCTTGTTGCCGATGGACGGCATGTCCACCGAGAACGGCTGGGTGGGCGAATAGCGTTCGCCAGGCACACTACCTTGCGGAACCGGGCGCTCTTCGACGCGCGCGATCGGCACGCCGGTTTCGCGGTTGAGCAGGAAGATCTCGCCTTGTTTGGTGACTTGCGCCAAGGCTGGCTGCAGACCGCCCTTGTCGTCCGGCACGTCGTACAACAACGGCTGAGCCGGCAGGTCGAAGTCCCACAGGTCGTGATGGGTGGTCTGGAAGTGCCAGCGCACCTGACCGGTCTTCACGTCGATGGCGACGATGGACGAACTCCACTTGTCATCGAATGCCGTGCGTTGGCCGCCAAAGAAGTCTGGCGTGGCGTTGCCGGTGGGCAAGTAGACCAGACCGAGTCTGGCGTCGTAGGACATCGCCGACCAGACGTTTGGTGTGCCACGGGTGTAGGTCTCACCAGCCGGTGGACGTTTGGTGGTGTTCGGATTGCCCGGATCCCACGCCCACACCAGTTCACCGCTGCGTACATCGTAAGCGCGGACCACGCCTGGCGGCTCGCCGGTGGAGTAGTTATCGGCCACACGGCCACCGACGATCACCACGTCACCTGCGACCAGCGGGGTTGAGGTTTGCTGGTAGTAACCGGGCTTCACTTCACCCATGTCGGTGGTCAGATCGACCGTGCCTTTGTTGCCAAACTCTTCACACGGCTTGCCGGTCTCGGCATTGATCGCGATCAAACGGGCATCGCCGGTCGGCAGAAACAGACGTTTCGTACAGGCAGTCGGCTGGTTATCCGAAGACACTGGCGTCTCGGAATAACCCAGGCCACGGCAACGCTGCCAGTTTGGCGCAGTACCTTGCGGGTCGAACTTCCAGCGTTGGGCGCCGGTGTCGACGTCCAGCGCGAAGACTTTGCCGTAAGCGGTGCAGGTGTAGACCGTGTCGCCGATTTGCAGTGGGGTGTTCTGGTCTTCAGCGCCAGCGCCGGTGCTTTGCGGGATGTCGCCGGTGCGGAAGGTCCACGCCACCTGCAACTTGTCGATGTTGCCTTTGTTGATCTGGTCCAGCGCAGCAAAGCGGTTGCCAGCGGTGGTGTTGCCCCAATGGGCCCAGTCTTTCTGCTCGGTACCCGGAGCGACCGGCGTAACAGCCGGTTCAATACTGGCCTTGACCACATGGGTCGGCACGAACATGTAGGCCATCGTTGCGACAACGCCGACGCCCAGAATACCGGCGAGGCCATAAGCGCCACGGCCGGCAGTCGCGCCTGAAGCACGCACCAGCGTCGGATAGATCAACGCAACGACCACGCCGATCACGGCGAAGGTCAGCACGCGCGAGACCAGCGGCCAATATTCGAAACCGGTGTCCCATACAGCCCAGATCGCGGTAAGCATCAGCGCCACGCCATACAGCCACGCACCTTGCGGCTTACGACGGGCGATCATCAGCCCGGACACCAGCATCGCCAGACCCATCAGCAGGAAATACCAGCTGCCGCCCAGCGAGACCAGATAACCGCCGCCACCAGCCAGGCCGAGTCCGATCAACGCAATCAGGACACCCAGCCCCGACAGCAACCATTTGCCGCCGCCGGCAGCCCCAGAATTATTCATGTCGGTAATTTTCCCCATTTGTGACAAGCGCGGAATAATGTACTACCTAGTTACTTATGGCAAATTGTCGCAGGCAAAAATGGCATGAACGGTACTGAGGCTAGATCAAACATCCGGTATGCGAGCGGTGCTGTAACATGTTGACCCATTGATTTGTGTTGCTGGAGACGACCATTGCCTGACACTCGCCCGCCCGTTCTTGACGAAATCGACCGCCAATTGATCGCGGCCCTGCAAATCAATGCCCGTGAAAGCGTGGCCATGCTCGCCCGGCAATTGGGCATTGCCCGCACCACCGTGACGTCGCGGCTGTCGCGTCTGGAAAAGGCCAGGGTCATAACTGGTTACGGCGTGCGCTTGGGCCAGCGTGTGGTGGACGGCGGATTGCAGGCGTACGTCGGGATCACGGTGCAACCGCGCTCCGGCAAGGAAGTGTTGCGGCGGTTGAGTGCGATGGCTCAGGTTCAGCAGTTGTGTGCAGTGAGTGGCGAATTTGATTATGTGGCGTGGCTACGCACTGATTCGCCGGAGCAACTGGATCAGTTGCTGGATCAGATCGGCAGTGTGGACGGGGTGGAGAAGACGACCACGTCAATCATTCTCAGCAGCAAGATAGATCGCGGCCAGCCGGTTTAACCGCAATCTTTATGTGGGAGCGGGCTTGCTCGCGAAAGCGGTGTGCCATTGAAAAATGAAATAACAGACATACCGCTTTCGCGAGCAAGCCCGCTCCCACAGTGGACAGTGTGTATCGATACATCGTCACTATGCTCAATTAATTAGCAAAACGACGACACATTGCGTCTTATTAACGTGTTCTACGCTCTCTAGAATGGCTGCCATCTTTTCCTATACTCAGACGCGCACCCCGCGTCCGGTCGCCAGCAAGGTCAGCCATGAACAAGAACAATCGCCATCCTGCAGACGGTAAAAAACCAGTCACCATTTTTGGCCCGGACTTTCCTTTCGCCTTCGACGACTGGATCGAACACCCGGCCGGCCTCGGCAGCATTCCTGCGCACAACCACGGCGCCGAAGTAGCGATTGTCGGCGCCGGTATCGCCGGTTTGGTCGCGGCCTACGAACTGATGAAACTGGGCCTCAAGCCCGTCGTCTATGAAGCCTCGAAATTGGGCGGCCGTCTGCGCTCGCAGGCGTTCAACGGGACCGATGGCATCGTCGCCGAACTGGGCGGCATGCGCTTTCCGGTGTCGTCCACCGCGTTTTACCACTATGTCGACAAGCTCGGCCTCGAGACCAAACCCTTTCCCAATCCGCTGACCCCTGCCTCTGGCAGCACCGTCATCGACCTGGAAGGCAAAACCCATTACGCACAGAAACTGGCGGATCTTCCGGCACTGTTCCAGGAAGTGGCTGACGCGTGGGCGGACGCACTGGAAGCCGGCTCGCAGTTCTCCGATATCCAGCAAGCGATCCGCGACCGCGACGTGCCACGCCTCAAAGAGTTGTGGAACACCCTGGTTCCGCTGTGGGACGACCGCACCTTCTACGACTTTGTCGCCACCTCCGAAGCATTCGCCAAGCTGTCGTTCCATCACCGCGAAGTATTCGGCCAGGTTGGTTTCGGCACTGGCGGCTGGGACTCGGACTTCCCGAACTCGATGCTGGAAATCTTCCGCGTAGTGATGACTAACTGCGACGATCACCAACACCTGGTCGTCGGCGGCGTCGAACAAGTGCCGCAAGGCATCTGGCGCCATGCGCCGGAACGTTGTGTGCACTGGCCCGAAGGCACCAGCCTCAAGTCGCTGCACAGAGGCGCACCACGCTCCGGGGTCAAGAAAATCGCTCACGCCGCGGACGGCCGTTTTGCGGTCACCGATAACAACGGCGATACCCGCGAATACGCGGCGGTGCTGACCACCTGCCAGAGCTGGCTGCTGACCACCCAGATCGAGTGCGACGAAACCCTGTTCTCGCAAAAGATGTGGATGGCCCTCGACCGCACCCGCTACATGCAATCTTCCAAAACCTTCGTGATGGTCGACCGCCCGTTCTGGAAGGACAAGGATCCGGAAACCGGCCGCGACCTGATGAGCATGACCCTCACCGATCGCCTGACCCGCGGCACCTATCTGTTCGACAACGGCGACGACAAGCCGGGCGTGATTTGCCTGTCGTACTCGTGGATGAGCGATGCGTTGAAAATGCTTCCGCACCCGGTGGAAAAACGCGTCGAACTGGCGTTGAACGCGCTGAAAAAGATCTACCCGAAAGTCGACATCGCCGCGCGAATCATCGGCGATCCGATCACCGTGTCGTGGGAAGCCGACCCGCATTTCCTTGGCGCGTTCAAAGGCGCATTGCCCGGTCACTACCGTTACAACCAGCGCATGTACGCACACTTCATGCAGGCTGATATGCCAGCCGAACAGCGCGGGATTTTCATCGCCGGCGACGACGTTTCGTGGACACCGGCGTGGGTCGAAGGCGCGGTGCAGACCTCGCTCAATGCGGTGTGGGGCATCATGAAACACTTCGGCGGTGAAACTCACGCCGAGAACCCGGGTCCAGGAGATGTGTTCAACGAGATCGGTCCGATCGCCCTGCCCGAGTAAAAGGAGTTCGAAATGCGCGTAGCCCTTTACCAATGTCCACCGCTGCCCCTGGACGTCGCCGGCAATTTGCAACGCCTGCACCAACTGGCGCTGGAGGCCAAAGGCGCCGATTTGCTGGTGCTGCCGGAGATGTTCCTGACCGGTTACAACATCGGCGTCGATGCCGTCAGCGTCTTGGCGGAGGTGCACAACGGTGAATCGGCGCAGCAGATCGCGCGCATTGCCAAGACAGCGGGGATCGCCATTTTGTATGGCTATCCCGAGCGTACCGAAGACGGGCAGATCTACAACGCCGTGCAACTGATCGACGCCAATGGCGAACGCCTGTGCAACTACCGCAAGACTCACCTGTTCGGCGACCTCGATCACTCGATGTTCAGCGCCGGCCAGGATGATTTTCCGCTGGTGGAGCTCAACGGCTGGAAGCTCGGTTTCCTGATTTGCTACGACATGGAGTTCCCGGAGAACGCGCGGCGTCTGGCCCTGGCCGGCGCCGAGCTGATTCTGGTGCCGACGGCGAACATGATTCCTTACGACTTCATCGCCGACGTCACCGTCCGCGCCCGCGCCTTCGAAAACCAGTGTTACGTGGCGTATGCCAATTACTGTGGCAACGAAGGCGACATCCACTACTGCGGCCAGAGCAGCATCGCCGCGCCGGATGGCAGCCGCATCGCTCAGGCGGGCCTTGATGAAGCGCTGATTGTCGGTGAGCTGGATCGCCAGTTGATGATCGATTCCCGCGCCGCCAATCGTTACTTCCTCGATCGCCGCCCCGAGCTTTACGGCGAGCTGAACAAGCGCTGACACCCAGTAATCCGCTAGCATTAGCGCTTCCCTGTTCTGGAAGTGCTCATGCCTGCGCTGAATCCCCCTCGCCCTCACACTGAAACCCTGGCCAACGGCCTACGGGTGACGCTGCGTCATGCCCCGAATCTGAAGCGTTGTGCGGCCGCGTTGCGGGTCGCTGCGGGCAGTCATGACGTGCCATTGGCATGGCCAGGCCTGGCGCATTTTCTTGAGCACCTGTTGTTTCTCGGTACCGAGCGTTTTCCTGCGGAACAAGGGCTGATGGCCTACGTACAAGGGCATGGCGGGCAGGTAAATGCACGGACCAGCGAACGCACCACCGACTTCTTTTTCGAGTTGCCACCTCAAGTCTTCAACGAAGGATTGCAGCGTCTGTCAGACATGCTCGCTCAGCCGCGTATGAATCTGGACGATCAGTTGCGGGAACGGGAAGTGCTGCACGCGGAGTTTGTCGCCTGGTCGCAGGATCCTACGGCACAGCAGCAACTAGCGTTGTTCGATGGGCTTTCACCGACTCATCCGTTGCGCGGCTTTCATGCCGGCAACCGCGACAGCCTGCCCGTGCAGCAACCGGGGTTTCAGCAAGCGCTGCAGGATTTCCATCAGCGGTTTTATCAGACCGGACAGATGACGCTGAGCCTGGCTGGCCCGCAAAGTATCGAAGAGTTGAAGCAAATGGCGCTGAAATTCGGCGCAGTGATTTCCATGGGAGAAAACCTCCCGCAACAGGCTCCTGTGCCGCTGATGGAATCTTCAGTCGCAAGTTATCAACAGGCTGGCGAGCGTCGGCTGGATCTGCTGTTTACCTTCGAAGCACTGCCCAATTCGTCGACCGAAGCATTGGCGTTTCTGTGCCATTGGTTGAACGCCGCGAAACCCGGCGGGCTGCTGACTGTATTGCGCGAAAGCGGTTTGGCTGAGCATCTGAATGCCAAGCCGCTGTATCAATTTGCCGGACAAGCCGTGCTGCACGTTGAATTCACAACGACCACATCGGCGAGCGTCTTGAGCGAGAAGCTCCTGAATTGGCTGGGCTTTTTTGCAGCTCAGCAAGATTGGGCCCTTCTGCGTGACGAGTACGCTGCCGTGCTTCAGCGCCAGCAACAAGTCAGCAGTGCGCTGCAACTGGCCCGACTCGACAGCGAACAGCTTGAAACCGGGTTATCCGAGCAAGGCGTTGCAGCGCTCAAGGACATCCTGAAGAAAATCGGCGCTGTGGATAACTTCAGCGGTGAATGGCAACTGCCGACACCGAATCCGTTCTTGCGCGCCGAGGCGCCACCCTCAAATGCCGGCCTGATTCGCGGCCAGACCAGCAAACACCGTGGCCTGCGGACATTTGCCCAGGACCGCTCGCGCAGCCGTCGCGAAAACTCGCCGATGCAATTCAGCCAAGCTCTGCCGGACAACACCGCTGAAGGCGCGATTTATCTGCGCTGGCGACTTGAGTCCAAACCTCAACCCCGCCATCAACAGAGTCTGGAAAACCGCCTGCAACCACTGCGCGAAGATGCCCGTCAGGCAGGCGTCGACGTTTCCTTCAGCGCTTCTGGAAATGAATGGTTGCTGAAAATGACGGGGCTGCAAGAGTCGATGCCGACCATCCTCGAACATGCGCTGAAAGAGCTGACAAACCCTGACGCCGGTTTCTCACAGGAAGAACCGAAAAGCGCCGCGTTGATACCGATTAAACAACTGCTGAAAGCGCTGCCTGATCATTGCCTTGAGCACAGCGCTGTCGCTGATGACTTGCAGCAGCTGTGGTCGACGGCGCGCTGGGAAGGCCTGGCAATCGGGTTGTCGGCACAGACTCAAGCAGCGATGGGGTTCGCCCTGAGTCGCGTGCCCGGCATTGCGGACACTCAACCGTCGTCGCCGCCCTCGATCAACGGGCAGCGTCTGTGGACCGCCGTCGACACCGGTTCCAGCGAACACGCGCTGTTGCTGTTCTGTCCGACAGCCACGCAGGAAATCTCTGACGAAGCTGCGTGGCGTTTGCTTGCGCATATTTGTCAGACGCCGTTCTACCAGCGTCTGCGCGTTGAGTTGCAACTGGGTTATGCGGTGTTCAGTGCGCTGCGTCAGGTCCATGGGCAGACGGGCGTTCTGTTCGGCGTGCAATCACCGAGCGTCGCCCCTCTGAACTTGCTGCAACACATGGAAGACTTTCTGAACGACGTGCCCGCAATGATCGACGGCATCGACGAGGCGACCTTCGTTGCCCAGCGTCAGGCCTTGGCCGATCAATTCCAGATCGCTGCGTTGCCCGTCGCCCAAGCCGCCGAGCTGCTCTGGCAAGGCAAACTGGCCGGCCACTCGTCGGATTATCTGACGCAGCTTCCCCAAGCCATTCTGGACATCGATCGTTCTGCCTTGCGCGCCGCCGCACTGCGCCTGATCAACGCCGAGGGCGGCTGGCGCGGTCTGGCCAGCAGTTCGCAACCGGAGGCGCCTTGGCAAGTGGCAAAATGATCATTACCGCTGGTGCAATTAGCTTTTTCCGAGATTGCAGGCCAATCGCTCTGTAATTTTGAGTAACATAGCCACCTAACTATCTGAACATCTCCGGCTGGAGGTGGACTATATGTATAGATCTCAACCGTCCCATCACCTGAAGGAGCGCTCCCATGTCCTGGTCCAAACCTGCTTACACCGACCTGCGTATCGGCTTTGAAGTCACCATGTACTTCGCAAGCCGCTAAGCTTGTCCTGCCGTTCAGCGCCTCGGTTTGCCGAGGCGTTTTTATTTTCAGCGTTGAAATGATGGAGCACCCATGTTTGTCCAGATTCTAGGTTCCGCCGCCGGCGGCGGTTTCCCCCAGTGGAACTGCAACTGCGTGAACTGCGCAGGTTTTCGCGACGGGAGCCTGAATGCCAAGGCGCGGACCCAGTCGTCCATCGCGATTTCCGATGACGGCGTGAACTGGGTGCTGTGCAACGCCTCGCCGGACATCCGCGCCCAGCTCCAGAATTTTGCCCCGATGCAACCGGGCCGCGCCCTGCGCGATACAGGCATCAGCTCGATCATCCTGATGGACAGCCAGATCGACCACACCACCGGCCTGCTCAGCCTGCGCGAGGGTTGCCCGCACAACGTCTGGTGCACCGACATGGTCCATGAAGACCTGAGCACCGGTTTCCCGCTGTTCACCATGCTGACCCACTGGAATGGCGGGCTGAACTGGAACCGCATCGAACTCGACTGCAGCTTCACCATCCCGGCCTGCCCGAGTCTGCGTTTCACTCCGCTGCCGCTGCGCAGCGCCGCGCCACCGTATTCGCCGCACCGTTTCGACCCGCATCCGGGCGACAACATCGGGTTGATCATTGAAGACCTGAACACCGGCGGCAAGCTGTTCTACGCGCCGGGCCTGGGCAAGGTCGACGCACCGCTGCTGGAGATCATGGCCGGCAGCGACTGCCTGCTGGTGGACGGCACGATGTGGGACGACGACGAAATGCAGCGCCGTGGTGTCGGCACCCGCACCGGTCGGGAAATGGGCCATCTGGCGCAGAACGGCCCCGGCGGTATGCTGGAAGTGCTGGAGCAGTTGCCCAAGCAGCGCAAGGTGCTTATCCACATCAACAACACCAACCCGATCCTTGATGAGGATTCGCCGGAGCGCGCCGAGCTGGTTCGGCGGGATGTTGAAGTGGCGTATGACGGCATGAGTATTGTGTTGTAGCGGATGGCCTCTTCGCGGGCAAGCCTCGCTCCTACAGATTCGGCGCTATCCCTGTAGGAGCGAGGCTTGCCCGCGAAAGCGTCCGAACAGACACAACAGAATCCACCGGTTGTTCCCCGGAGACCGAAATGACTGACACCCCACTGTCCCCCGCCGAATTCGAAGCCGCCCTGCGCGCCAAGGGCGCCTATTACCACATCCATCACCCCTATCACGTGGCGATGTACGAAGGCCGGGCGACCCGCGAGCAGATCCAGGGCTGGGTCGCCAACCGCTTCTACTATCAGGTGAACATCCCCCTGAAAGACGCCGCGATTCTGGCCAACTGCCCGGACCGGGAAATCCGTCGCGAGTGGATTCAACGCCTGCTCGACCATGACGGCGCCCCCGGCGAAGACGGCGGCATCGAAGCGTGGCTGCGTCTGGGCCAGGCCGTCGGTCTCGACCCGGACCAACTGCGCTCGCAGGAACTGGTGTTGCCCGGTGTGCGTTTCGCCGTGGACGCCTACGTCAACTTCGCCCGCCGGGCCAGTTGGCAGGAAGCCGCCAGCAGCTCTTTGACCGAGCTGTTCGCGCCGCAGATCCACCAGTCGCGTCTCGACAGCTGGCCGCAGCATTACCCATGGATCGACCCGGCCGGTTACGAATATTTCCGCACCCGTCTGGGCCAGGCGCGCCGCGACGTCGAACACGGTCTGGCGATCACCCTGCAGCACTACACGACGCGGGAAGGCCAGGAGCGCATGCTGGAAATTCTCCAGTTCAAACTGGACATTCTTTGGAGCATGCTCGATGCCATGAGCATGGCCTATGAACTGAAACGCCCGCCATATCACAGCGTGACCGAGCAACGGGTCTGGCACAAAGGAATCACCTTATGAGTTTTGATCGCAGCAAGACCCCAACCTGGCGTCCAGGCTACCGGTTCCAGTACGAACCGGCACAAAAAGGCCATGTGCTGCTGTACCCGGAAGGCATGATCAAACTGAATGAAAGCGCCGCGCTGATCGGCGGTTTGATCGACGGCGAACGTGACGTCGCAGCGATCATCGCCGAACTCGACGCGCAGTTCCCTGGCGTGCCGGAGCTCGGTGATGACATCGAGCAATTCATGGAGGTCGCCCGTGCTCAGCACTGGATCGAACTTGCCTGATTCCGTGTCGGACAAGTTACCGCCCAAACCGGAAATCGGCCTCCCGCTGTGGCTGCTGGCCGAGCTGACCTACCGCTGCCCGCTGCAATGCCCGTACTGCTCCAACCCACTGGATTTCGCCGAGCAAGGCAAAGAGCTGAGCACCGAGCAGTGGATCAAGGTGTTCCGCGAAGCACGGGAAATGGGCGCGGCGCAGCTGGGCTTTTCTGGCGGCGAACCGCTGGTGCGGCAGGACCTCGCCGAACTGATTGCCGAGGCGCGCAAGTTAGGTTTCTACACCAACCTGATCACCTCTGGCATCGGCCTCACCGAGCAGAAAATCAGCGACTTCAAGAAGGCCGGCCTGGACCATATCCAGATCAGCTTCCAGGCCAGCGACGAGCAGGTGAACAACTTGCTGGCCGGCTCGAAAAAGGCCTTCGCGCAGAAACTGGAAATGGCTCGCGCAGTGAAAGCACACGGTTATCCGATGGTGCTGAACTTCGTCACTCATCGGCACAACATCGACAAGATCGACCGGATCATCGAGTTGTGCATCGCCCTTGAGGCGGACTTCGTCGAACTCGCCACGTGCCAGTTCTACGGTTGGGCGCAGCTCAACCGGGTCGGTCTGCTGCCGACCAAGGAACAACTGGTCCGGGCCGAACGCATCACCAACGAATACCGCGCCAAACTGGAAGCCGAAGGGCATCCGTGCAAGCTGATTTTCGTCACGCCGGACTATTACGAAGAACGGCCGAAGGCCTGCATGAACGGTTGGGGCAGTATTTTTCTGACAGTAACCCCGGACGGAACCGCGCTGCCGTGTCACGGCGCCCGACAGATGCCGGTGCAGTTTCCTAACGTGCGCGACCACAGCATGCAGCACATCTGGTACGACTCGTTTGGCTTCAACCGCTTTCGCGGTTACGACTGGATGCCCGAGCCATGCCGCTCGTGCGACGAGAAAGAAAAGGACTTCGGTGGCTGCCGCTGCCAGGCCTTCATGCTCACCGGTGACGCCAGCAACGCCGACCCGGTGTGCAGCAAATCGGAACATCACGGCGTGATTCTCAAGGCCCGCGAAGAAGCCGAGCACGCGACCCAGACCATCGAACAACTGGCCTTTCGCAATGAACGAAACTCACGACTCATCGCAAAAAGCTGAACCCTTCAGCGCCGCCAAAGCGGTCGCTGCCGGTGTCGACTTTGCCGAACTGCAGGTTGGCCAGCATGGCCTGCTCTGGAACGAGTACCGCCCCGAGGACGCTGCTTGTCGAATCTGGCATTGGCGTGATGGCCAGGCGCATTGCCTGACGCCAATGGGTTTCAGCGTGCGCAGTCGGGTGTACGAATATGGCGGCGGAGCGTTCTGTCTGACAGATGACGGGGTAGTTTTCGTCAACGAGGCGGATCAGCAGCTGTATCGCCAATCGCTCAAAGGCGAAACGCCCGAAGCGCTGACGTCCGGTGAATGCCGCTACGGCGATCTGCAATTTGCCAATGGGCAAGTGTTGGCCGTTGAAGAACATCGGGACCGGCATCGTCTGGTGGCCATCGATCTGGCGGACAGCACGCGGCATCTGTTGGCCGAGGGTGCTGACTTTTATGCCTCGCCGACACTGAGCCCCGATGCTCGACGGTTGGCCTGGATCGAATGGAGCCGTCCGGACCAGCCATGGACCGCGACGCGCCTGATGGTTGCCGAGCGCCAGAGCGATGGCCGTTACGCTCAAGCGCGTTGCCTGGCGGGTGAAGATATTCAGGAGTCGTTGCAACAACCGCGATTCGATGACCGTGGCCGGCTGTTGTGTCTGACGGATCGCGGCGGTTACTGGCAGCCGTGGGCGGAGTCTTCCGATGCGTTGCGCCCGTTGCCTAGCACTGCGGCGGATCATGGACCAGCGCCCTGGCAGTTGGGTGGCTGCACTTGGCTGCCCTTGGGTGAAAACAGCTATCTGGCCAGTTGGACCGAAGGCGGATTCGGCCGACTGGGTATTGGCGGTGACGCTACAGAAGATTTCACCGGGGACTACAGCCGATTCCGACATCTCGCACTGGATGAACAATTCATCTACTGCATTGCCGCTTCGCCGGTCAGTTCATCAGCCGTGATTGCCATCGACCGCAAGACCCGAGCCGTCAGGGTATTGGCCGGTGGAATCGCGCCGATTCCCGCCGATCAGATCAGCATCGCGCAAACCCTGCGCTACCCGAGCGGTTCGGGCGAGGCTCACGGTTTTTTCTACCCGGCGATGACCGGCGAAGCGAAACCGCCACTGGTGGTATTCATCCACGGCGGCCCGACATCGGCGTGCTACCCGATGCTTGATCCGCGCATCCAGTACTGGGCACAACGCGGCTTCGCCGTGGCCGACCTCAACTACCGTGGCAGCAGCGGCTACGGCCGGGCCTATCGCCAGGCGCTGCATTTGAGTTGGGGTGAAGTGGATGTGGAAGATGCCTGCGCGGTAGTCGCCTATCTCGCCGAGCGCGGATTGATCGATGGCGACCAGGCGTTTATTCGCGGTGGCAGTGCCGGCGGCTACACCACACTGTGTGCATTGGCGTTCAAGAAGGTCTTTCGCGCTGGTGCCAGTCTTTACGGCGTCAGCGATCCCGTTGCCCTGGGCCGCGCAACCCACAAGTTCGAAGGCGATTACCTGGATTGGCTGATTGGCGATCCTGAGCTGGACGCCGAGCGCTACGCCGCACGCACACCCCTGCTGCATGCGAGCAACATCAGCGTGCCGGTGATTTTCTTTCAGGGCGAACTGGACGCCGTGGTCGTGCCGCAACAGACCCGCGACATGGCCGAGGCGCTGCAGCAAAATGGCATTCTGGTACAGGCGCATTATTACGCGGACGAACGTCACGGCTTCCGCAAGGCCGGCAATCAGGCCCATGCGCTAGAGCAGGAGTGGTTGTTTTATCGACGGGTGATGGCGCTCGAAAGCTGAAACCGTGTCGCGCCCTTCGCGGGCAAGCCACGCTCCTACAGGATCGGCAGCGTGCACAAACTCTGTGGGAGCTGGCTTGCCAGCGAATGCGATCTATCTTGCGCTGCGGACCTTAGCGTTTGGCGATGATGTACACCGCATGCACGATCCCCGGAATGTATCCGCACAACGTCAGCAGAATATTCAGCCAGAACGCGCCGGCGAAACCGACTTGCAGAAACACACCCAGTGGCGGCAATAGAATGGCGATGATGATGCGAATGAAATCCATGGGGCAGCTCCTGAATTGAAGTGGGCTCACGTGAGCCACACAACCAATCGACCTGCGCCGTTCGTCAGGGTTCAGTTCGAGTCTTGGCCCACTGTCGTTGCCCGAATGAGTTCGCAGACAAAAAAACGCCCCACGTCAAAAGAATCAAACGTGGGGCGATGCGTTATACCGCGAGACGGTTCGGGAATTCGTGTAGGGCGGTTCTGATCAGACGGCAATCCCTTTGCGGCATTGCAGTTGTGCGGTGCGCACGCGGGAAAACGCGCGGGCCAGGCGCAGGAGCATTTCGTCGATGTTGGACTTGCTGACCGTGAGCGCTGGGGTGAATCGTAGGCAATCGGCTTGCGGGGCGTCGAGCAGCAAGCCTTCGTACAGCGCTGCTTTGACTACGGCGTCAGCCGAATCGTCGGACAGGGTCAGACCCCAGAGCAATCCCTGACCGCGCAGTTCGCCGTGTCCATAGCGATGAGCCAGACGTGCCAGGCCTTCGCACAAGTGCTGGCCAGTTTCCCTGACATGCTCGATAAAGCCCTTGTCCTGCACGCTGTCGAGCACAGCCAGGCCAGCAGCGGTCATCAGCGCGTTGCCATGGTGAGTGCCCGTCAGCTCGCCGACGTCGAAGCAGCAGGCTTTGCCACGCGCCAGCAGCGCCGCCAAGGGCACACCACCGCCCAGGCCTTTGCCGAGGACGACGATATCGGCTCGCACACCGTAGGACTGTTCCGCGAGTAAGGTGCCGAGTCGCCCAAGACCGGTTTGCACTTCGTCGAAGATCAACAGGATGCCAAGCTCACGGCACAGGAGTTCGACACCCTTGAGGTAATCCTCGGTGGCGGGAATGACCCCGGCTTCGTTCTGGATCGGCTCAAGCATGATTGCCACGGTCCGGGCATCAACGGCGGCGTGCAGAGCGGCCAGATCATTGAACGGTACGTGGCTGAAGCCTGGAAGTTGCGGCTCGAAGCGGTTGGTCAGCCTGGTGCTGTCCGACGCCGGGATAGTCCCGAGACTACGTCCATGGCAACCGTTGTTGGCCACGATGATCCGCGACGCACCGCCGCGATGTTGCTGGCCCCACTTGCGCGCCAGTTTGATCGCCGCTTCACAGGCTTCACTGCCACTGTTGAGCAGGTACGCCTGGTCACTGCCAGTGCTGACGCAGAGCCGCTCGGCGAGGTTGAGCATGCCGCGGTTGTGCAGGCCGAAACCGGGGTTGATCAGCGATTGAGCTTGCGCCGTGATCGCGTTGACCAGTACCGAAGGGCTATGTCCGAGGCTATTGGCCCCGCCACCCTGGGAAAAATCCAGATAGGCGCGGTCTTCGCTGTCCCACAACCAGGAGCCCTGACCGCGCACAAAAATCTGTTTCGGCCGCTCGACACTGGGCATCAGGCACTCACTGGAAAGATTGTCACTTCTGTACGACAGGAAAGTGTCCACGCTCAGGTCATCAAGGCTGGGAGCGTTGCGCCGTAAATTGAACAAATTCATCCGAAAACACCTCGTTTGAGGTGTTTTGCCTTACCTATGTAAACACCTTCGGCGTAAACGGTAGTCATCGCGTTCTATGGCCCTGTAAGCCCTGTGAATGCGGTTAGACTAGGCTCAGGCAGGACCTTGAGCCATTTCGATTTCCCAGTATTTTCAATAAGTAAAACTTATGGATTTTAAACAACTGCGTTATTTCGTCGCGGTCTACGAAGAGGGCCATGTGGGCCGGGCCGCCGAGCGGCTTTCAATCTCCCAACCGGCACTCTCCCAACAGATTCGCCAGCTCGAACAACACCTCGATGTGAGCCTGTTCGAACGCAGCAGTAAACGCTTGCTGCCGACCCTGGCCGCGCACACGCTGTACAACCACGCCCTGCCCTTGCTCGACGGCCTGCAACGGGCGCGTGAAGCATTGGGCAACTTCAAGGGACAAGCGCTGCGCACCCTGGCCATTGGCGTGCTGCAAACCGTCCACACCAGCCTGGTGCCGCAGATGCTCGAACGCGTGCGCAAGGCGCAGCCGCACCTGGTGGTGCAGATCTATGAACTGACGGGACTGGAAATCGAACGACGGCTGCTCAACGGTTCGCTGGACATCGGCATCAGTTACCTGCCGCCCCGTCAGCCGGGGCTACACGGCGTGATGCTATACGAAGATGAACTGACACTGGTCATCCCGGCGGATCATCCGCTGCGCGAATTCAAGAAAGTCTCCATGAGTCAAGCCGCCGAGTTGCCGATGTTGCTGCTGGGTGAAGAGTTTCAGGTGCGACAGATCTGGCAGACGCAACTGGCCAGCCTGGGACGACGCCCGCAAGTGCAAGCCGAACTGAACAACATGGCGGGGATTCTCGACAGCCTGCCGCACACCCGGTTGGCGACTGTCCTGCCCGGCCGCTCGCAGAAGATGCTGGGCAATGACGAACTGCTCTGGAAGCCGCTGACCGAGCCACGGGTGCCATTGAAAGTCGGGTTGGTGTGTCGCGATGTGCAACGGCAACAAGCGTCATTGGCGTTGTTGCGGACCTTGCTTGAAGAAGTGATGAATGGCCCGAATGAAGTCCCGGCAACCCTGGACGGGATGAGCTGAGTACTTTTCTGCGGGCAAAAGAAAACCCCGCCGAAGCGGGGCTTTGCAGACTGTTTCCCTGACATCCATTTCACTCCGCCGTCCTGGCAGAATCCTACGTGTCCGTGTTGTTGCTTTGCGCTTCCTGCGCGACGTCCATGTGAAGTAGATTAGCCGTGGATCCAATTTGCATCTATGGGAGAAAAGCAGCACGTCATGTAAGAGAATGCTTACATGACGTTACATTGTCAGAACTGCGCCGCGTCCAGCAGGAACAGCGACTCGCTACCGGCCTTCACCGACGCACTCAACGAGTGAATACGCGGCAGCAGGCGTGCGAAATAGAACCGCGCCGTGCCCAATTTGCTCGCGTAGAAATCGTCCTGTGCTTCTTTACCGAAGGCGGCCTTGGCCATCAGTGCCCACATGTAGGCGTAAGCCACGTAACCGAAAGTTTGCAGGTACTCGACCGAAGCCGCGCCGATTTCATTCGGGTTGTTTTTCGCCCGATCCAGCAACCACGCCGTCAGTTCGTCGAGGGTGGTCACGGCATCGTTCAGCGGCTTGGTGAACTCGTCCAGCTCAGCGCTGGCCGTCGCGGTGAAGTGACGAATCTCGTCGGCGAACAGGTTGTAGAACGCCCCGCCACTGCCAACGATCTTGCGCCCGACAAGGTCCAGCGCCTGGATGCCGTTGGTGCCTTCGTAGATCTGAGTGATGCGCACGTCGCGAACCAGTTGTTCCTGGCCCCACTCACGGATGTAACCGTGGCCGCCGAAAACCTGCTGGCCATGAACGGTGGTTTCCAGACCGAGGTCAGTCAGGAATGCCTTCGCTACCGGGGTCAGCAGCGCCACCAGGTCTTCCGCGCGTTTGCGGGTGGTCGCATCTTCGCTGAACTTGGCGGTGTCCAGTTGCATGGCCACGTAAGTCGAGAAAGCACGGCCGCCTTCGTTCGAGGCTTTCATGGTCAGCAGCATGCGACGCACGTCCGGGTGGACGATGATCGGGTCGGCCACTTTGTCCTTGTTCTGCGCGCCGGTCGGCGAACGGCTTTGCAGGCGGTCGCGGGCGTATTCAACGGCGTTCTGGTAAGAGCGTTCGCCAGAGGCCAGGCCCTGGATACCGACGCCCAGACGCTCGTAGTTCATCATGGTGAACATCGCCGCCAAGCCCTTGTTCGGCTCGCCGACCAGGTAACCCACGGCTTCGTCGAAGTTCATCACGCAAGTCGCGGAGGCCTGAATGCCCATCTTGTGTTCGATCGAACCGCAGGTCGCCGGGTTACGTGCACCGAGGCTGCCATCAGCATTGACCATGAACTTCGGCACCAGGAACAGCGAAATGCCTTTCGGCCCCGCCGGTGCATCCGGCAGTTTGGCGAGTACCAGGTGAATGATGTTCTCGGTCAGGTCGTGTTCGCCGCCGGTGATGAAAATCTTGGTGCCGCTGACTTTGTAGGAACCGTCCGCCTGAGGCTCGGCCTTGGTGCGGATGATGCCCAGGTCTGTACCGGCGTGCGGCTCGGTCAGGCACATGGAACCGGCCCAGACGCCGGCGTACATGTTCGGCAGGTAAGCGGCTTTCAGTTCGTCGCTGGCGTGGGCGTTGATCGACAGGCAGGCACCGGCGGTCAGCATCGGGTACAAGCCGAACGACAGGCTCGCGGAGTTGACCATTTCTTCGACCTGGGCCGAAACCGCCTTGGGCATGCCCATGCCGCCGTAGGTCGGATCGCCACCGACGCCGACCCAACCGCCTTCAGCGTAAGTCTGATAAGCCTGTGGGAAACCTGCCGGCGTGGTGACAGCACCGTCCGCCCAATGGCAACCTTCTTCGTCAGCCGCACGGCTCAGGGGCGCGATGCTTTTGCTGGTGACCTTGCCGGCCTCTTCAAGAATGGCTTCAACGGTTTCTGCGTCGACGGTATCGGCCAGTGCAGGCAACTCGGCCCAGAGCTTGGCGACCTCGAATACTTCATTGAGGACGAAGCGCATATCGCGCAGGGGCGCTTTGTAGTCAGCCATGGCAAACCTCGCAGGATCTTTACAGGTGATTCGTAGGAAGAGTGTTTTCGTTGGGTCCGAGTGTAACCCAACAACTTTTGCGACACATAGGGTCAGGCTGTGACCGTTTTGTAATTTTTGGTCATTGCGACACGAGAAGGCGAAACCTGTTTTCTGTTGTAGGAGCGAGCCTGCTCGCGAAAAACCTAAAGACGCCGCCGGCGTCTGGTTTTACGCGCCATCGTTCACGACCTTCGCGAGCAGGCTCGCTCCTACAGTCTGGTGCGTTACACCGAGAACAACTCAGCCGGCAGCTGCATCAGGCAATCGCTACCCGCCTCGATAGCCGCGCGATGGGCAGCCGTGCGTGGCAGCAATCGCTTGAAGTAAAATTCGTTGGTCGCCAGTTTGCCCCGGCAGAAATCGGCATCACCTCTGCCCGCATCCAGTTGCGCCTGAGCCACCAGCGCCATGCGCAGCCACAAGTAACCGAGGATGATGTAACCGCTGTACATCAGGTAATCCACCGACGCGGCGCCCACTTCGTCCGGATTCTTCATCGCGGCCATGCCGACCTGAGTGGTCAGTTCGCCCCACTGCTGATTCAACCCGTTGAGTTGCGCCACGTAGCTGGCGAGTTGCGGGTGATCGGCGTTCGCCGCGCAGAACTTGTGAACGATTTTGGTAAAGCCGCGCAGCAATTTGCCCTGACTGCCGAGCACTTTTCGCCCGAGCAAATCCAGCGCCTGAATGCCGTTGGTGCCTTCGTAGATCGGTGCAATCCGGCAATCGCGAACCAACTGCTCCATGCCCCACTCACGAATGAAGCCGTGGCCGCCGAACACCTGCATGCCGTGGTTGGTCACTTCCAGCCCGGTGTCGGTCATGAAGGCCTTGCAGATCGGCGTCAGGAACGCCAACAGGTCTTCGGCGTCCTGCCGCGCGGTTTCATCCGGGCTCAGGTGCGCGGCATCCAGAAGTTGCGCGGTGAAGTAGGTCAGCGCGCGATTGCCTTCGTTGAAGGCCTTCATGGTCAGCAACATTCGACGCACATCTGGATGAACGATGATCGGGTCGGCGGCTTTTTCCGGTGCTTTCGGGCCGGTCAGCGAGCGCATCTGCAAACGATCATTGGCGTACTTGATCGCGCCCTGAAAACTCGCTTCCCCCAAACACAAACCCTGCATCCCAGTGCCGAGACGCGCATGGTTCATCATGGTGAACATGCAGTTCAGGCCCTTGTTCGGCTCACCGATCAGAAAGCCCTTGGCCTCGTCGAAGTTCAGCACGCAGGTGGCCGAGGCCTTGATACCCATTTTGTGCTCGATCGAGCCGCAGGAAACGCCGTTGCGCGCCCCCGCCTCACCTTCGGCATCGGGTAGGAACTTAGGAACGATGAACAGCGAAATGCCCTTGGTGCCCGCAGGCGCATCCGGCAGTTTCGCCAGCACCAGGTGAATGATGTTGTCGCTCATGTCGTGTTCGCCGGCAGAGATGAAAATCTTGCTGCCGGAGATCGCGTAACTGCCATCCGCTGCCGGCACGGCGCGGGTCTTGATGATGCCCAGGTCTGTGCCGCAATGGGCTTCGGTCAGGCACATGGTGCCGGTCCATTGGCCTGCGGTGAGTTTGCTCAGGTAGGTGTTTTTCTGTTCTTCGGTGCCATGGGCGTGGATCGCCGACATCGCGCCGTGCGTCAGGCCCGGGTACATGCCCCAGGAAGTGTTGCTGGACCCGACCATCTCGCTGATGACCAGCCCCAGGGAGCTCGGCAAGCCCTGGCCGCCATAAGCGGGATCGGCCGCCAGACCATGCCAGCCACCTTCGACGTATTGTGCGAAGGCTTGCTTGAAGCCTGTAGGCGTTGTCACCACGCCGTTGTCGAAATGGCAGCCCTCTTCGTCGCCGCTGCGATTGAGCGGTGCGAGCACGTTCTCGCAGAACTTCGCGCCTTCTTCGAGGATCGCATTGACCATGTCCGGGCTGGCATCCGTGGCGCCCAGTGCGGCGTAGTTACTGTGAAAGTCGAAGACGTGGTCGATCAGAAAGCGCATGTCGCGCAGGGGAGCTTTGTACTCGGGCATGGTCATTTCTCCGGCAGCAGATTGATCAAACCTACTGCCGCCGACCACGCCTCACAATCACAGTCCAGACGCTGAATGCGCCATCATCACTCAACCCGCAGCCGCCTCGCGCACCGCACCACGACGGTTCTGACCGAAAGCCACCACGCAGTTTCGCCCGGCGCCTTTCGCGGCGTAGAGCGCCTCGTCGGCGGACTTGAGCACTTTTTCCGGGTTGCGTTGTTCCACGCGTTCGGCGACGCCGATGCTGACGGTGACCGACACACTCGAAGCCCCTGAGCCGGAACGACGTTGACGACCTTGCTGGTCATCCTGAGGACGGTTGTCCTGGTTACGCAGTTGAATGTTGTAGGTGGCGATGGATTCGCGGATGACTTCCAGGTGCGGCATGCACTCTTCAAGCGTCTTGCCCGCGAACACCAGCGCAAATTCCTCACCGCCGTAGCGATACGCCCTGCCGCCGCCGCCGATTTTCGACAGTTTGCTGGCTACCAGCCGCAGCACCTGATCGCCGACGTCGTGGCCGTGGGTGTCGTTGAATTTCTTGAAGTGGTCGACGTCGCTCATGGCCAGCACGTAATTGCGCCCCAGGCGCTGCATGCGTTCGTTCAACGCGCGGCGGCCAGGCAAACCGGTGAGCTCATCGCGGAAGGCCATTTGATAGGCTTCATGGGCAACCGCCGCGGCAATCATCAACATCACCTGGCTGCACATGATGTTCAGGGTGAACGGCAGGATGAACGTCTTCGGCAACGCCCAGAACAACCCGAGCAGACCCACCAGTTGGGCGGCGTGCAAAGGCCTGGGGTTGCGCCAGTATTGCCAGCTCAGCAGCAGGAACGAAGCGATAAACACGGGGTAGGACAGCTGAATCAGGCTCATCCACGCGCCATGCAGGGCTGGCCAGCGGATTTCCGACAGCCACATCAACAGCGCCTGTGGGTAACTTTGCTCCAGGCCCAACGCCACGCTGCCGACGGCCAGCAACACCGCGAAACGCGCGATCATGTCCTGGAACAGATGGGTGCGTTCCTGCCACGCGGCGAATATGCCAAACATCAGCGGCAGCAACAGACAGCACAGGTGAAAGACCACGGCGGCGTCTTCACGCACTCTGCCGTTGTCGCGGTAATAGTCGGTCTGGGTGTCGAGCAGGTAGTAGGCGATGTACACCGTGACCATCAGAAACAGTTCACGCTGACGTCGGTAAACCGCGCAATAAGCGCCGCCGAGCAACAGCACCAACGTAGGCAGCACGTTGAACAGCGAAGTGAAGAAGACGTTCAGGTCCTTGACGTACGCAGCCGCCAGCCCCGCAAGCAAAAGCAGAAGTGACGGCAGGAAATGACTGAAACGTACAGCGGAAGAACGCGGCAAGGGTAAAGCTCCGACCCGTCATGTCTATAGATGGCATTGTGCCCACTACTTTAACGGCAGTGACCCTGATTTTCTGAGTGATTTGCTAAGGTTTTTTTGACGCCGCATTACTGACTACTATCCGGCCAACCAGCAATGCACGGTTCCCCCATCAAAGGTCGTCATAAAAGACGGGAGAACTGCCCTCGACCGTGTTTTTTTCACCAAAGTCGAGTTGAAAAAAAACCGCCACTCCCGAAGGAGCAGCGGTTTTTTCAGAAGGCTGCGTTAAGGCTTAGTAGCCCAGTGCGAAGTCTTCTTCTTTCATGTCCATCAGGTTGTTGGCGCCCGACAGCATGGTTGCAACGTGAGTGCGGGTACGCGGCAGGATGCGCTGGAAGTAGAAGCGCGCAGTCTGCAGCTTGGCGGTGTAGAACGCTGTTTCGGTGGTGCCGGCTGCCAGTTTCTCGGCCGCCAGACGTGCCATGTCAGCCCAGAAGTAGGCCAGGCAGGCGTAACCGGAGTACATCAGGTAGTCCACGGAGGCCGCGCCGACTTCTTCGCGATCTTTCATGGCCGCCATACCGACCTTCATGGTCAGCTCGCCCCATTCTTTGTTGATTGCAGCCAGCGGTGCGACGAATTCCTGAACGGCTTCGTTGCCTTCGTTGGTCTGGCAGAACTTGTGGACGATCTTGGTGAAGCCTTTCAGAGCTTCGCCTTGAGTCATCAACACTTTGCGGCCCAGCAGGTCGAGTGCCTGGATGCCGGTGGTGCCTTCGTACAGCATCGAAATGCGGCTGTCGCGAACGTTCTGCTCCATGCCCCACTCGGCGATGAAGCCGTGGCCGCCGTAGATTTGCACGCCGTGGTTGGCGGATTCGAAACCGACTTCAGTCATGAAGGCTTTGGCGATTGGCGTCATGAACGCCAGCAGTGCGTCGGCTTTCTTCTTCTCTTCTTCGTCCACGCCGTACTTGACGATGTCGACTTGCTTGGCGGTGAAGTAAACCATTGCGCGGTTGCCTTCGGCGAACGCTTTCATGGTCAACAGCATGCGACGGACGTCAGGGTGCACGATGATCGGGTCGGCGGCTTTTTCCGGCGCTTTCGGGCCAGTCAGGGAGCGCATTTGCAGACGATCGCGAGCGTATTTCAGGCCGCCCTGGAAACCGATTTCGGCGTGGGCCAGGCCTTGCAGCGCGGTACCCAGACGTGCGGTGTTCATGAAGGTGAACATGCAGTTCAGGCCTTTGTTCGCAGGGCCGATCAGGAAACCGGTGGCCGCGTCGAAGTTCATCACGCAGGTGGCGTTGCCGTGGATGCCCATCTTGTGTTCCAGGGAACCACAGGACACGGCGTTGCGCGCACCGATCGAACCGTCTTCGTTCGGCATGAATTTCGGAACGATGAACAGCGAGATGCCTTTGGTGCCAGCCGGTGCATCCGGCAGGCGAGCCAGCACGATGTGGACGATGTTGTCGGCCATGTCGTGTTCACCGGCCGAGATGAAGATCTTGGTGCCGGAGACTTTGTAGGAACCGTCGGCCTGAGGTTCGGCCTTGGTGCGCAGCATGCCCAGGTCGGTGCCGCAGTGCGGTTCGGTCAGGCACATGGTGCCAGTCCATTCGCCGGACACCAGTTTGGTCAGGTAGGCGTGTTGCTGCTCCGGCGTGCCGTGCTCGGAAATGGTGTTCATCGCGCCGTGCGACAGGCCCGGGTACATGCCCCACGACCAGTTGGCTTCGCCAACCATTTCGCTGACTGCCAGACCCAGAGACTCCGGCAGGCCCTGGCCGCCGTGCTCTACGTCGTGGGCCAGGCTTGGCCAGCCGCCTTCAACGAATTGCTTGTAGGCTTCTTTGAAGCCGGTCGGGGTTTTAACGCCGGACTCGCTCCAGGTGCAGCCTTCGGTGTCACCCACGCGGTTCAGCGGAGCCAGTACCTGCTCACAAAACTTGGCGCCTTCTTCGAGAATGGCGTCAACCATGTCCGGAGTTGCGTCCGAGCAAGCCGGAAGGCTCTGATAGTGCGCTTCGTAGCCGAGCAGTTCGTCACGAACGAAGCGAATATCACGCAAGGGGGCCTTGTAGTCAGGCATAGCGATAAACCTCTGCTGATGTAACCGGGAATGAACGACCGCGTTGATTTGTTGTGACGGTCAAACAGTTGTTTGAAACATACGTTTACGCCCAAATCTTGTCAAGCGCCGATCTTTGGCCGTTCGTCTTCACACCCCGCGCTAAGCCGCACACGCGACAACGCAACGCCGTTGACTGAGCAACACGTCCTGCAGAAAAGTTTAGTTGGGAGAGAAGGACTTACACACAAAAACGCCGCGAAGGGTCGCGGCGTTGGCAGAGCGGTTTCAGCAGATGATCAAGCGAATGTATCGATCAGCGTACCGAGCATTTCATCGGAAGCTTTGGCAACTTTGACACCGGCCTCGACCTGAAACTTGCCCTGAGCCATCTCGACCATGTTGCTGGCGAGGTCCGATTGCTGGCTGCGATCAACCGAGCGCAGGCGATTGACCTGAGCATCGGAGGACTGACTGGTCACCGAACGCTCGACCGAATTGTTGGCAATCTGGCCGGAGGCTTGATCCACACGGTTCTGCCCTGTCTGAATAGTGCTCAGACCAGCATAAAAAGCGGTACTTCCTGAGATTTCCATGGGAGAACTCGTCCTACAAAGGATCAACAGCGGCCATTGAACCAGACCCGCCTGCAAAAGGCCCGACAAAAACACTAATGGCACAGTGCCTTGTCATAGGTAAAACCAGTGCTTGAAACCTCAGTCCAGCAAATCCAGCTGAAGGTGTTCCGCCACCGCCTCGGCGGTCACCAACTTGAGTTTCGGCACGCGCCCCAGGCACGGCGCGGGGATCCGCTCGGCCAGCGTGGCCAGGTTTTCTTCAAGGCGCGCAGTCTTGGCATCGATGATATTGGCCACCCAACCCGCCAGTTGCAAACCGTCCCGGGCAATCGCCTCGGCCGTCAGCAGCGCATGGTTGATGCAGCCCAGCCGTACGCCGACCACCAGAATCACCGGCAGATCCAGCGCCATGGCCAGGTCCGACAGGTTGTCCTGATCCGCCAGCGGCACGCGCCAACCACCAGCGCCTTCAATGAGGGTGAAATCTGCCTGCATCTCCAGAATCTGCTGCATTGGCGTCAGCAACGATTGCACCGTCAACGCGACGCCGGCCTCGCGTGCTGCCAGATGCGGAGCGATGGCCGGTTCGAAGGCCACCGGATTGACCTGTGCATACGTCAACGGCACCGAACATTCCGCCAGCAGCGCCAGCGCATCGGCGTTGCGCAAGCCCTTGGGCGTCACGTCGCAACCGGAGGCCACCGGTTTTCCCGCCGCCGTACTCAGGCCGGCCAACCGCGCAGCATGCAGCAAACCCGCAGCCACGGTGGTCTTGCCGACATCGGTGTCAGTCCCTGTGATGAAATACGCTGCGCTCATAAGGGTTTCTCCAAAACGGCGTACACCACTTGATAAGTCGCCGGCAGGCCTTGGGCCTGACGAAACTGCTCATACGCCTCGACCAGGCCGAGGATCCGCGCCCTGCCGGTCAAACCACCCGGCCGACCGGGGTTCAGATTGTGCGCGCCCAGCGCCTTGAGTTCATGAGTCAGGCTGCGCACATCCGGGTAATGCAGCACGTGAGGACGGGTTTGCAGACTCGCGACCTTCAAACCGCTGGCCGCACACAGGTGTTGATAAACCCCGAACTCGCGGAAGCGGTTGACGTGCACCATGCCATCCACCTGACGCCAACTGTCTCGCAGCTCAAACAGTGTGCCCACGCACAGACTAGCAAACGCAAACATTCCGCCGGGTTTCAGCACGCGATGGGCTTCACTGAGCACCGACGCAAAGTCTGCGCACCATTGCACCGCCAGGCTGGAGAAAATCAAATCACAGGTCGAATCCTGCAATGGCAACCGCTCTGCATCCCCGGCGATGAAGTGCGTGGCCCCGCCCAATGGGCGCGCGTGATTGAGCATGCCTTCGGCGATGTCCAGCGCCACGCCGTGACCGCCAGGAAAACGCTCACCCAGCACACGACTGAAATGCCCGGTGCCACAGCCCAGGTCCAGCCAGCGACCAGGCACGAAATCTTCCGGCAAACGGCTCAACAACTGGCTGCCGACGTCACGCTGCAATTCGGCCACGCTGTCGTAGCTGGCCGCCGCGCGGGAAAAGGACGCCGCCACCTGGCGTTTGTCCGGCAGGCCGCCGGGCAGGCTGGGAAGGGATAAATCAGTCATCACCGGACTCATGCAAAAAGGCCTGGATCGCCCCCGCCACACCGTGAGGGTCTTCCAGAAGAAACGCGTGGCTGGCCTGTTCAATCAGACCGATTTCGACATCCGGCAGCAACGCCAGCAAGTCCCCCGCCGCTTCGGCCGGAACCAGTCCGTCGAGGCCGGCGAACAGGTGCAACTGCGGACCGCGGAACGCCTGCAACGCCTGACGGGTATCCAGTTGTGCCAGCAACTCCAGGCCGCTCATCAACACCGCAGCAGAGGCGTTTGGCGCACCACCGAGCAGCAGACGCGAAAGCCCGCGCGGGTCTTCGGCGCCTTGCGCGCACAGCAGCGAAAAGCGTTTCAAGGTCATGCGCGGATCGGCATTGCAGCCTGCCAGAAACGCATCAAACGTCTCGCCGGGCATCGCGCTCGGCCACTGTTCATGGGCAACAAAAGAAGGATTGCTCGCCAAGGTCAGCAAGCCGCAGCAACGATCACCGCGTCGCGCCGCCAACTCGGAGGCAAGCATGCCGCCGAGCGACCAGCCGCCAAGCCACGCATCCTGAGGCACGGCCGAGTCGAGTTCGTCGAGCCACTCTTCAAGGTCGCTGGACTCCAGATCCGGCAACGGCTCGATCTCGACGCGCAGGTGTTCGTCCAGCCCCTGCAACGCAGCCGCCAAGGGTTCCAGCGGAGAAATCCCGAGGCCCCAGCCGGGCAGCAGAATCAGGCGATTACGCATGGCTTGGCTCCGGTCCCAGTTGTTGAAAACAATCGGCCAGTCCATTTAACAATAGCTGCACCTGCGCCTCACTGTGGGCAGCGGTCAGGGTTACCCGCAGCCGGGCGCTGCCGGCGGGCACGGTCGGCGGACGAATCGCCGTGACCATCAAGCCGCGTTCGCGCAGCATCTGCGACAGTCGCACCGCACGCCCGGCGTCGCCGATCATGATCGGTTGAATGGGCGTGAAGCTGTCCATCAACTCCAGGCCGATCTGCTCGGCGCCGTGGCGGAACTGACGGATCAGCGTTTTCAGATGCTCACGCCGCCAGTGTTCGCTGCGCAGCAACTCCAGGCTTTTCAGCGTCGCACAGGCCAGGGCTGGCGGTTGGCTGGTGGTGTAAATGTAGGGACGGGCGAACTGGATCAGGCTCTCGATCAGCTCTTCGCTGCCGGCGACGAACGCGCCCGCCGTCCCGAACGCCTTGCCGAGGGTGCCGACCAGCACAGGCACGTCTTCCTGGCTCAGGCCGAAATGCTCAACGATCCCGCCGCCATTGGCACCCAGCGGACCAAAACCGTGCGCGTCATCCACCATCAGCCACGCGCCTTTGGCCTTGGCTTCTCGGGCCAGCGCTGGCAGGTCGGCGATATCGCCGTCCATGCTGAACACACCGTCGGTGACCACCAGCGTATTGCCGGTGGCTTTCTCGAGACGATTGGCCAGGCTCGCTGCATCGTTATGCAGATAACGATTGAAACGCGCGCCGGACAACAAACCGGCATCGAGCAACGAGGCGTGATTGAGGCGATCTTCGAGCACCGTATCGCCCTGCCCGACCAACGCGGTGACCGCACCGAGGTTGGCCATGTAGCCGGTGGTGAACAGCAACGCGCGCGGGCGGCCGGTCAAGTCAGCCAGCGCTTCTTCCAGCTCGTGATGTGGCGTGCTGTGGCCGATGACCAAATGCGAAGCGCCGCCGCCGACGCCCCATCGAGACGCCCCGGCGCGCCAGGCCTCGATCACTTGCGGATGATTGGCCAGGCCCAGGTAATCGTTGTTACAGAACGCCAGCAACGGCTGGCCATCGACCACCACTTCCGGGCCCTGGGGGCTTTCGAGCAAGGGGCGTTGGCGATAGAGATTTTCGGCACGACGGGCAGCAAGGCGTGCGGCGAGATCGAAAGACATGCAGGCCTCGCAAGTAAGGAAAACATACATAACCTGTAGGAGCGAGGCTTGCCCGCGAAGGGAACGCCGCGGCCTGACTGAGCGACCGCAGTGACTCTTTCGCGGGCAAGCCTCGCTCCTACAGGGTTTCGCGTTGGTTAGACGGCGGCGTTATAGAACTGCTCGCTGCTCTTCTGCTCCACCAGCGCCTGCTCGATGGCGGCCTGATGCACCTCGTCGGCGTGCTCTTCGCGCGCTTCCGGCAGGATGCCCAGTCGCGAGAACAGTTGCATGTCCTTGTCGGCCTGCGGGTTGGCGGTGGTCAGCAGTTTGTCGCCGTAGAAAATCGAGTTCGCGCCGGCAAAGAACGCCAGAGCCTGCATCTGTTCATTCATCGCTTCACGGCCGGCGGACAGGCGCACGTGGGACTTCGGCATCAGGATGCGCGCCACGGCGAGCATGCGGATGAAGTCGAACGGATCGATGTCTTCGGCGTTTTCCAGCGGCGTACCGGCGACTTTCACCAGCATGTTGATCGGCACCGATTCCGGATGCTCCGGCAGGTTGGCCAGCTGGATCAGCAGGTTGGCGCGGTCATCGAGGGACTCGCCCATGCCGAGGATGCCGCCGGAGCAGATCTTCATCCCCGAATCACGCACGTAAGCCAGGGTTTGCAGGCGCTCGCTGTAGGTGCGGGTGGTGATGATGCTGGTGTAGAAATCCGGCGAAGTGTCGAGGTTGTGGTTGTAGTAATCGAGGCCGGCCTTGGCCAGCGCTTCGGTCTGCTCCTGGTCCAGACGACCGAGGGTCATGCAGGTTTCCAGGCCCATGGCCTTCACGCCTTCGACCATCTTCAGCACATACGGCATGTCTTTGGCCGACGGGTGTTTCCACGCCGCGCCCATGCAGAAACGGGTCGAACCGATGGCTTTGGCGCGAGCGGCCTCTTCGAGGACCTTCTGCACTTCCATCAGTTTTTCTTTTTCCAGGCCGGTGTTGTAGTGACCGGACTGCGGACAATATTTGCAATCTTCCGGGCAGGCGCCGGTCTTGATCGAGAGCAGCGTGGAAACCTGGACGCGGTTGGCGTCGAAATGCGCGCGGTGCACGGTCTGCGCCTGAAACAGCAGGTCATTGAATGGCTGAACGAAGAGTGCTTTGACTTCGGCCAAAGACCAGTCATGACGCAGGGTTGCAGAGGTGCTGGCGCTCATGGGCGTTTCCTTTGTTTTATGCTGGGCAAGCGGTCGGGGGACGGAATACCCACAGACGCGACACGGATGTTCGGCATATTTAAGGAAGAGCGATGCGCTGTCAACCACGATACGAAGGACCGGTTTACATCTGGTTAAAAAACAACCAAACTTGTTTGCTCTGCGACGAGACGGCCGAAGAAGCCACGCCGATCTGCATGGCCTGCGAAACCGAGCTGCCCTGGCTCGGCGATCACTGCCAGACCTGCGCCCTGCCATTACCTGCGGCGGGCCTGACGTGCGGCCAGTGCTTGCAGCAACCGCCGCCTTTCGAGCAAGTCATTGCCCCGTGGACCTATGGTTTTCCGGTCGACAGCTTGATCACCCGATTCAAGCACAGCGCGAAGTGGCCGTATGGTCGCCTGCTCGCCGAACTTCTTGCTCAATCCCTGCAACATCGCTTCGATGAAGGGTTGGAACGGCCAGATGCGTTGGTCCCCGTTCCGCTCGCCGCTAAACGTCTGCGCCAACGGGGCTTCAACCAGGCTGCGATGCTGGCCCGCTGGTTGAGCGCCAGCCTGGATATCCCCTGTGACGAACAGCTGCTCAAGCGGATTCAGGACACCTGCGCGCAACAGGAGCTGAAGGCCGATGCGCGCAGGAAGAACCTGCGTAACGCCTTCGCGCTGATGCCCGGAGCACTGATCAAGGGCCGTCACCTGGCGCTGGTTGACGACGTACTGACCACCGGCGCCACGGCCCAGGCATTGGCTCGTCTATTAATGGATGTGGGCGCAGCGCGAGTCGACGTCTACTGCCTGGCCCGAACACCCAAACCCGGCGACACAGCCTGACTGTAGGAGCGAGCTTGCTCGCGATGGACGTTAACGATAATGCGCGCTTTCTGAATGAACGCGTCGTTCTCAAGTCCATCGCGAGCAAGCTCGCTCCTACAGGAATCGTGGCTGACTTGACTCCCGGGCTTCCAGCCGCCAACGTCCTCACCATCATCACCCGCCAAAGCGTCTCGCCATGTCCTTGCCTACGTTGTTGTCCCAGCACATTGTCCGTCGCCCGCAGCGCATCGCCTTGCTGCAACACATCGCCGAACAGGGCTCGATCACTCGCGCCGCGAAAAGCGCGGGCCTGAGTTACAAAGCTGCATGGGATGCCATCGACGAGCTGAACAACCTCGCGCAGAAACCGCTGGTGGAGCGCAGCGTCGGCGGCAAGGGCGGCGGTGGCGCCAAGCTGTCCAGCGAAGGCGAACGCGTATTGCGTTTGTATCAAAAGCTGCAAACGTTGCAGGCGCAGGTGTTGGAGGCCGCCGAAGACGCCAGCGACCTCAACCTCCTCGGCCGTCTGATGCTCAGAACCAGCGCGCGCAATCAACTGCACGGCAAAGTCGTGGAAATCGAAGCTCAGGGACGCAACGACCTGATCCGCCTGGAACTGGCTGAAGGCTTGATCCTCGTGGCGCAGATCACTCACGACAGCACCCTGCGCCTGGAGCTGCAAATCGGCACCGAAGTCGTCGCCTTGATCAAGGCCGGCTGGCTCGACCTGTTGGGTATCGATGACGAGGCAACGCCCGGACACAATTGCCTGGCCGGCACCCTTGAAGAAATCCTCGACGCCGAAGACGGCCCGAGTGAAGTGCGCATCGGCCTGCCCAATGGCCAGACGCTGTGCGCGCTGGCCGAACCGCTGCACTTGCGAACCCACGGTCTGGCCACCGGCAAAGCGCTGCGGGTGCAATTTTCCCCCTCCAATGTGCTGCTCGGTACACCGCTCTGAAACACAAGCGTCATTAACGCGCTTTAAGGTGACTGCAAAAACCAGCAGGGAGCCTGATGTGAGCCTATTAGAAGACAACCAATCCACCGACCTCGAGCAAATGGTCGGCCTCAGCCGTCGTGGTTTCATCAGCGCGGGCGCCCTGTGCGGTGCCGCGATGTTCCTCGGCGGCAACCTGCTGAGCCGCAGCGTGCTGGCGGCCAGTGTCAGCGCAGGCACCAGCAAACTGTTGGGTTTTGACAGCATCCCCGCCGCCACCAGCGACGCAATCACCCTGCCACCGGGCTACAAGTCTTCGGTGCTGATCAGCTGGGGCCAGCCGCTGCAAAAGAACGGTCCGGCATTCGATCCAAGCGGCAACGGCAGCGCCGAGCAACAGGAAGTCCAGTTCGGCGACAACAACGACGGCATGAGCCTGTTCGAATTTCCGGGCGAGAAAGACCGGGCGCTGATGGCGATCAACAACGAATACACCAACTACCGCTACCTCTACCCGCACGGCGGCATGCCGCAATCGGCCGAAGAAGTGCGCAAGGCGCTGGCCTGCGAAGGCGTGTCGGTGATCGAGGTGCAGCGCAAGAACGGCCAATGGCAATTCGTTCAGGGCTCGCGCTACAACCGCCGCATTCACGGCAACGCACCGATCAGCCTCAGCGGCCCGGCTGCCGGCCACGCGCTGGTGAAAACCAGCGCCGACCCGCACGGCAAGAACGTGCTCGGCACCTTCCAGAACTGCGCCAACGGCAAGACGCCGTGGGGCACCTACCTGACCTGTGAAGAGAACTTCACCGATTGCTTCGGCAGCAGCAATGCCGAGCAGAAATTCGACCCGGCGCAAAAACGCTACGGTGCGGTGGCGACCAGTAAAGAGATCAACTGGCATCAACACGACGAGCGCTTTGACCTGGCGAAGAACCCCAACGAACTCAACCGTCATGGCTGGGTGGTGGAAATCGACCCGTTCGATCCGACATCGACACCGGTCAAGCGCACCGCGCTGGGCCGTTTCAAACATGAAAACGCGGCCCTGGCCGAAACCCATGACGGCCACGCCGTGGTGTACATGGGCGACGACGAACGCGGCGAGTTCATCTACAAGTTCGTCAGCCGCGACAAGATCAACCACAAGAACCCGAAAGCCAACCGCGACCTGCTGGACCACGGCACCTTGTACGTGGCGCGTTTCGACGCGGGCGACGGCAATGCCGATCACCCGAAAGGCCAGGGCGAGTGGATCGAATTGACCCACGGTAAAAACGGCATCGACGCCAGCAGCGGTTTTGCCGATCAGGCCGAAGTGCTGATTCATGCGCGCCTCGCCGCCACGCTGGTGAAAGCCACGCGCATGGACCGTCCGGAATGGATCGTCGTCAGCCCCAAGGACGGCCAGGTTTATTGCACGCTGACCAACAACGCCAAGCGCGGTGAAGACGGTCAACCGGTGGGCGGGCCGAACCCGCGCGAGAAGAACGTCTACGGGCAGATTCTGCGCTGGCGCACCGACCGTGATGATCACGGTTCGAAAAGCTTTGCCTGGGATCTGTTTGTGGTCGCCGGCAATCCGGGTGTCCACGCCGGCACGCCGAAGGGCGGTTCGTCGAACATCACGCCGCAGAACATGTTCAACAGCCCGGACGGCTTGGGTTTCGACAAGGCTGGGCGTTTGTGGATCCTGACCGATGGCGATTCGAGCAACGCCGGTGATTTTGCCGGCATGGGCAACAATCAGATGCTCTGTGCCGACCCGGTGACCGGTGAGATCCGACGCTTCATGGTCGGGCCGGTGGGTTGCGAGGTGACGGGGATCAGCTTCTCGCCGGACCAGAAGACGCTGTTTGTCGGGATTCAGCATCCGGGGGAAAACGGTGGCTCGACGTTCCCTGAGCACCTGCCGAACGGCAAGCCGCGGTCTTCGGTGATGGCGATTTCCCGCGAAGACGGCGGGATCGTCGGCGCCTGATCAACCGCCTTCGCGGGCAAGCCTCGCTCCTACAGGGAAATGCATTCCAAATGTAGGAGCGAGGCTTGCCCGCGAAGACGTCAGCCCTGACAACACTCATCTCAACCCCAACCACTAAAGACAGCCCGTCTGCGCTACCATGCTTGGCCGGACGCGGCAGCCTGCTGCGCGCAGGAGTCAGCATGGCCCACCCGTTTGCAACCCTCACCCCAGACCTCGTGCTCGATGCCGTCGAAAGCATCGGCTTTCTCAGCGACGCGCGCGTTCTGGCGCTCAACAGCTACGAGAACCGCGTCTATCAGGTCGGCATCGAAGACTCCGAGCCGCTGATCGCCAAGTTCTACCGCCCGCAGCGCTGGACCAACGAAGCGATTCTCGAAGAACACCAGTTCACCTTCGAACTCGCCGAGTGCGACGTGCCGGTGGTGGCGCCAATGATTCACAACGGTGCCAGCCTGCACGAACACAACGGTTTCCGTTTCACCCTGTTCCCCCGCCGTGGTGGCCGCGCACCGGAGCCAGGCAATCTCGATCAGCTGTATCGGCTGGGCCAACTGCTCGGTCGCCTGCACGCCGTCGGCTCGACCAAACCGTTCGAACACCGTGAAGCCCTAGGCGTGAAGAACTTCGGTCATGCCTCGCTGACAACCTTGCTCGAAGGCAATTTCATCCCCAAAAGCCTGCTGCCGGCCTACGAGTCTGTCGCCCGCGACCTGCTCAAACGTGTGGAAGACGTCTACAACGCCACGCCGCACCAGAACATCCGCATGCACGGCGATTGCCACCCCGGCAACATGATGTGCCGCGACGAGATGTTCCACATCGTCGACCTGGACGACTGCCGCATGGGCCCGGCGGTGCAGGACATCTGGATGATGCTCGCCGGTGACCGTCAGGAATGTCTGGGGCAGTTGTCGGAACTGATGGACGGCTACAACGAGTTTCACGATTTCGACCCACGGGAATTGGCGCTGATCGAACCGCTGCGCGCGCTGCGCCTGATGCATTACAGCGCGTGGCTGGCGCGCCGCTGGGATGACCCGGCGTTCCCGCACAGTTTTCCGTGGTTCGGGACGGAGCGGTATTGGGGTGATCAGGTGTTGGCGTTGCGCGAGCAACTCGCCGCCCTCAACGAAGAACCCCTGAAACTGTTCTAACCCTTGTAGGAGCCGGCTTGCCGGCGATGAACGATGACGCGGTCTCCCTGACATACCGCGTAATCTTCATCGCCAGCAAGCTGGCTCCTACAAAAGATGTGACATGTCTATACAATCCTCTCTTTGTTAGCTGCCTAAGCAAGGATTCTGCATGCAAGCCGCCAACCCCCGTCGCGGGTACATCCTGGGCCTGAGTGCCTACATCATCTGGGGCCTGTTCCCGATCTACTTTAAAGCCATCGCCAACGTGCCCGCCGTGGAGATCATCATCCATCGCGTGCTCTGGTCGGCGCTGTTCGGCGCGTTGCTGCTGATGGTGTGGAAGCATCCGGGCTGGTGGCGCGAGTTGCGTGACAACCCGAAACGGCTGGCGATCCTGGCCTTGAGCGGCACGCTGATCGCGGCCAACTGGCTGACGTACGTCTGGTCGGTGAATAACGGGCGCATGCTTGAAGCCAGTCTCGGTTACTACATCAACCCGCTAGTGAACGTGTTGCTGGGGATGTTGATCCTCGGCGAACGGTTGCGGCGCATGCAGTGGATTGCCGTGGGACTGGCGGCGGTCGGCGTCGCGCAACAGGTGTGGCAAGTCGGCAGTCTGCCGTGGGTGTCGCTGGTGCTGGCGTTGACGTTCGGCTTCTACGGATTGATCCGCAAGCAGGCGCCGGTCAAGGCGCTACCGGGCCTGGTGGTGGAAACCTGGATGCTGGTGCCGATTGCCATCGCCTGGCTGCTCTTCAATCAGACGGCCGTCAGCGCCCAGCCCGAGTTCTGGACCACGTCCGAAGCCTGGTGGCTGGTCGCTGCGGGTCCGGTAACGCTGGTGCCGCTGGTGTGTTTCAACGCCGCCGCACGGCATTTGCCCTACACGACACTCGGATTTCTCCAGTACCTGGCGCCGACATTGGTGCTGTTGCAAGCCGTGCTGCTGTTTGGCGAGCATCTGTCGTCCAGCACACTGGTTGCCTTCATCTTTATCTGGGCAGGCCTGGCGGTTTACAGCGTCGATGCGTGGATAAGTCTGCGCCGCCGCAGCTGATCAAAAATCGTACAAACCTCTGCAGGCCACGCCTCTCGTGGCCTGCATCGATCCTTCCCAAGGTTATCCACAGCGTGATCCCCGGCGTTTGTGCGCAACTTGTTGAAACTGATGGTTTTTTGATCAGATCTTGAAGAAGCCCGGCCGGCGTGGGCTGGCGGGCTGTCTCTACAGGTTATCCACAGGCAGGTGCACGTATAACTTGGATAACCCTGTCAGGGGTCGCTGCGCAATACCAACTCCACCATCAAATCGTCCGCCAGGGTTTCCAGGCGCGACTGCAACACGTCCAGTGACAAGGTCAGCGGCACCGCCAGAATCGCTTCGGCGTGGAACAACGGCTCGCTGCTCATAGGCGCCGGACGCACCTCCGTCACCAGCCGCTCCAGGTTGACCCCTTGCTCACTCAACAGACGCGTGATGTCGCGCACGATCCCCGGACGATCATTGCCGACCAATTCCATGGCAATCGGTTTCCAGGTGCAGGATTGTTCGATGCCGCTTTCGGCGATCAGCACGCGAATGCCATGGGTGGACAACGCCTGTAAGGCATCGACCAATTCGTCGTAGGCCTCGGCCGGCACGCCCACCCGAAGAATCCCGGCAAACTGCCCGGCCATGCGTGACATGCGGCTTTCCAGCCAGTTGCCGCCGTGCTCGGCAATGCACTGGGCGATGCGCTCGACCTGCCCAGGCTTGTCCGGTGCGAAAACAGTGAGTACGAGGTGGTCCATGGCGCAGCCCTCTTTTGTTGTAGAAAGAGAAGTATAGGCAAGGGATGTTGCTGCGCTGAGTCGGCCGACGCCTTCGCGGGCAAGCCTCGCTCCTACAAGACCTGCGCCATCCCTGTAGGAGCGAGGCTTGCCCGCGAATGGATCACCACCGATGAACCTGCCAAAAAACAAATCGTGTACAACTTCTTATATTTAACTGGAACAATCTCATACTTTTTTGAGAACATCCCTATCCCCGACGTGACTGCAATGCGTCACGGGGTCGCAGAACGACGTAATTAGTCTAATTTTCACAACCGCAATTCATCATGTAGTATGCCGCAGCGCGCACTACATAACGTTGGATCGATGTCTGCCACAGGCGCGGTCGCAGCCCTGAAAGCCCTATCAGCAAGGCCTCAACGCCGTTGATCGGTTCCATCCCAGCCGCCCGAAATGGCATGTACTGGTGGAAGGGGTTTGTGGTTTAAATAGCCAGAGGCTTCATTGTTAATTTGAAGAGCTGAAAAGCGAAATAGCTGAGCAGAGTGAGGCAAGCAATGACTGAACACGTTCAAGTCGGTGGCCTGCAGGTCGCCAAAGTCCTGTTCGACTTCGTGAACAACGAAGCCATTCCCGGAACCGGCCTCACCGCCGATAAATTCTGGGCCGGTGCCGACAAGGTCATTCACGACCTGGCGCCGAAGAACAAAGCCCTACTCGCCAAACGCGATGATTTCCAGGCTCGTATCGACGGCTGGCACCAATCCCGTGCCGGTCAGGCGCACGACGCCTTGGCTTATAAGGCCTTCTTGCAAGACATCGGTTATCTGCTGCCAGAAGCGGCCGATTTCCAGGCAACGACGCAAAACGTCGATGACGAAATCGCCCGCATGGCCGGCCCGCAGCTCGTGGTGCCGGTGATGAATGCGCGTTTCGCGCTCAATGCTTCGAACGCCCGCTGGGGTTCGCTGTATGACGCGCTCTATGGCACCGACGCCATCAGCGAAGCTGACGGCGCGGAAAAAGGCAAAGGCTACAACAAGGTTCGCGGCGACAAGGTGATTGCCTTCGCCCGTGCCTTCCTCGACGAAGCGGCGCCATTGGCTGCCGGCTCGCACGTCGACTCCATCGGCTACAAGATCGTCGGCGGCAAACTGGTGGTCGCCCTCAAAGGCGGCAGCAACAGCGGCCTGCGCAATGACGTTCAGTTGATCGGTTTCCACGGCGATGCCGCTGCACCGACCGCGATCCTGCTGAAAAACAACGGCCTGCATTTCGAAATCCAGGTCGATGCCAGCACCCCGGTCGGCCAGACCGACGCTGCCGGCGTCAAAGACATCCTGATGGAAGCCGCACTCACCACCATCATGGACTGCGAAGACTCCGTCGCCGCTGTCGATGCCGATGACAAAGTGGTGATCTACCGCAACTGGCTCGGCCTGATGAAGGGCGACCTGTCGGAAGAAGTCTCCAAGGGCGGCAAGACCTTTACCCGCACCATGAACGCCGACCGCACCTACACCGGCGTTGATGGCAAGGAACTGAGCCTGCACGGTCGTTCGTTGTTGTTCGTGCGCAACGTCGGTCACCTGATGACCATCGACGCGATCCTCGATAAAGACGGCAACGAAGTGCCGGAAGGCATTCTCGACGGCCTGGTGACCTGCCTGGCGGCGATCCACAGCCTCAACGGCAACAGCTCGCGCAAGAACAGCCGCACCGGTTCGGTCTACATCGTGAAGCCGAAGATGCACGGTCCGGAAGAAGCTGCGTTCACCAACGAGCTGTTCGGTCGCATCGAAGACGTGCTCGGCCTGCCGCGCAACACCCTGAAAGTCGGGATCATGGACGAGGAGCGCCGCACCACGGTCAACCTCAAGGCCTGCATCAAGGCCGCCAGCGAGCGCGTGGTGTTCATCAACACCGGTTTCCTCGACCGTACGGGCGATGAAATCCACACCTCCATGGAAGCCGGCCCGATGGTGCGCAAGGCCGACATGAAGGCCGAGAAGTGGATCGGCGCCTACGAGAACTGGAACGTCGATATCGGTTTGAGCACCGGCCTGCAAGGTCGCGCACAGATCGGTAAAGGCATGTGGGCGATGCCCGACCTGATGGCGGCGATGCTTGAACAGAAAATCGCTCACCCATTGGCCGGCGCCAACACTGCTTGGGTGCCATCGCCAACGGCTGCCGCGCTGCACGCGCTGCACTACCACAAGGTCGACGTGTTCGCCCGTCAGGCCGAACTGGCCAAACGTGCACGCGCTTCGGTGGATGACATCCTGACCATCCCGCTGGCGGTAAACCCGCAGTGGACCGCGGAACAGATCAAGAACGAACTGGACAACAACGCCCAGGGCATTCTCGGTTACGTGGTGCGCTGGATCGACCAGGGTGTTGGCTGCTCGAAAGTGCCGGACATCAATGACATCGGCCTGATGGAAGACCGTGCCACGCTGCGTATCTCCAGCCAGCACATCGCCAACTGGTTGCGTCATGGCATCGTCACCGAAGCGCAAGTGATGGAAAGCCTCAAGCGCATGGCGCCGGTGGTTGACCGTCAGAACGCCAATGACGCGCTGTACCGTCCGCTGGCACCGAACTTCGACAGCAACATCGCCTTCCAGGCGGCGGTCGAACTGGTGGTTGAAGGCACCAAACAGCCGAACGGCTACACGGAGCCGGTTCTGCACCGTCGTCGTCGCGAGTTCAAGGCTGCCAATGGCCTGTAACCGAGCGTTGATGCCGTGACAAAAAAAGGCCCTGATCTTCGGATCAGGGCCTTTTTTGTTTGCAAATGCTATCCCCTGTAGGAGCCGGCTTGCCGGCGATGGGGCCGTGACATTCAACATCTACGTTGACTGTTACACCGCGATCGCCGGCAAGCCGGCTCCTACAGGGGAATGTGCAGGACCGACAGGTTTTGGTTAAGGCTCCAACCCCAACTCATGCTTGACCAGCTTTAGCAGTTTCGCGCTATCAATAGGCTTGAGCAAAAAATCCACCACGCTCAAATGCATGGCGGCAATCGCGTCCTTCACGTCGGCATCGCCGGAAACGATGATGATCGGCATCGCCGCGCGGACCGATTCGCGCACCTGGCGGATCAAATCCAGGCCATCCATATGGCCCATCCGCAGATCAGTAATCACCAGGCCTATCGATGGTTTCTCCGCCAGCATCTTGAGCGCGGTTTCACCGCTGGCTGCGGTCATGCAACGAATACCATCCAGACCAAGAATCTCCGACAACAGTTCGCGCGCATCTTTATCGTCATCGACGATCAGCACCCGTTGCGGCGGCAAGTCGGGTTCCAGCATGACGGCACTCAGCGCCTCGCGCTCGGCGTCACTCAAAATATCGTGGTCGGACATGGTTTTCTCTAAGTTTCCAATATCATTCCCTAGCACAGTGGTGAGACATCGCTAAGCGGGCCGTCAATGTGCACTTCGTCGGATTTATTTCCTATAGGGGGAAGGATAGGTTCTTCCCAAGATTGTGTAAGGCATTTCCGAAATTTCATCGCCGCAAGGCCCGACCTAGACTTACGTCCAATGGGCACCCTGCGCGCAGGGGCCGACCATGACTGAGTCACCCGACAACAACAATTCATAAAAGACTGCGGTAATGGTTATGAGTAAAGCGGACGCCTTCACACAGGCAGGGAAAACCGCGGTATTGCAGAACATCCAGGGCACTTTGCAATTCCTTCAGCGCTTCCCGCCCTTCAATCAAATGGAACACGCTCACCTGGCGTACCTGGTTGAACAATGTCAGCTACGTTTTTATGCCCCCGGCGAGAGCATCATCAAGCCCGCCGATGGCCCGGTTGAGCATTTCTACGTCGTCAAACAGGGCCGGGTCGTGGGTGAACGTCCCCACACGGCCAAGGGCGGCACGGAAACCACCTTCGAAATCACCACCGGCGAATGTTTCCCCCTCGCCGCGCTGCTGGGTGAGCGTGCGACACGCACCGAACACCTGGCCGCCGAAGACACCTTTTGCCTACAGCTGAACAAGCTGGCGTTCATCAAACTGTTCGCACTTTCCAACGCGTTTCGCGACTTTGCCCTACGCGGCGTGAGCAGTTTGCTGGACCAGGTCAACCAGCAAGTCCAGCAAAAAGCCGTGGAAACCCTCGGCACCCAATACTCGCTGAATACCCGTCTGGGCGAATTGGCCATGCGTCACCCGGTGACGTGCAGCCCGACCACGCCGCTGCGGGAAGCGGTCACCCTGATGCACGAGCAACAGGTCGGCAGCATTGTGGTGGTCGATGAACACAAGGCGCCGCTGGGCATTTTCACCCTGCGCGACTTGCGCCATGTTGTGGCCGAAGGCATCAACGACTTCAACGAAGCCATCGAACGGCACATGACCCAGGCGCCGTTTTTCCTGACGCCGGACCACAGCGCCTTTGATGCCGCGATTGCCATGACCGAGCGGCACATCGCCCACGTCTGCCTGGTCAAGGACCAGCGTCTGTGCGGCGTGGTCTCGGAGCGCGACCTGTTTTCCCTGCAACGGGTCGACCTCGTGCATCTGGCGCGAACCATCCGCAGCGCCCAGCGCGTGGAAAACCTGGTGGCGCTGCGCGGCGAGATCGGTCAATTGGTCGAGCGCATGCTGGCCCACGGTGCGTCCTCGACCCAGATCACCCACATCATCACCCTGCTCAACGATCACACCGTGTGCCGGGTGATCGAACTGACCCTCGCCGAGAAAGGCGACCCGGGCGTGCCGTTCAGTTGGTTGTGTTTCGGCAGCGAAGGCCGCCGCGAGCAGACGCTGCATACCGACCAGGACAACGGCATTCTGTTCGAAGCACGGGACGCCGCGCACGCCGCAGAGATTCGTGGCAAGTTGCTGCCCATCGCTCAGCAGATCAACCAGAGCCTGGCGCTCTGCGGTTTCACCCTGTGCAAAGGCAACATCATGGCCGGCAACCCCGAGCTGTGTTTGTCCCGAGCCGAATGGGCGCGGCGTTTTGCGGCGTTCATTCGCGAGGCGACACCGGAAAACCTGCTGGGTTCGAGCATCTATTTCGACCTGCGCGTGGTCTGGGGCGACGAGCAAAGCTGCGAGCAGTTGCGTCGGGGGATTCTCGATCAGGTTGCCGACAACCGATTGTTCCAGCGAATGATGGCCGAGAACGCCCTGCGCAACCGTCCACCCGTAGGGCGTTTCCGCGAGTTTGTGCTGGCGCGCAAAAATGGCGAGAAAGCCACGCTGGACCTGAAAGTCCAGGGCCTGACCCCCTTTGTCGACGGCGCCCGACTGTTGGCCTTGGCCCACGGCATCGAGGCGAACAATACGCTGGAGCGCTTTCGCCAGTTGGTCGATAAAGAAGTCATTGATCGACAGGACGGTGCGGCGTACGAAGAGGCGTATCACTTCATCCAGCAAACCCGCATGCAGCAACATCAGCTACAGACCCGGGAGAATTTGCCCTACTCCAACCGGGTCGATCCCGACAGCCTCAATCATCTGGACCGACGCATCCTGCGTGAATCCCTGCGCCAGGCCCAACGCCTGCAAAGCAGCCTGACCCTGCGGTATCAGCTATGAGCCTGTTTTCATGGCTGCGCCCGGCAGGGCCGATGCTGTCCGGGGACTTGCAGCAACGTCTGCAACGTTTGCCGGCGCGGGCCGAGCTCAGAGAATGCAGCCTGCGCGAGCAGCGCTGGGTGGTGCTGGATCTGGAAACCACGGGGTTGAACCTGAACAAGGATCGGGTGCTGTCCATTGGGGCGGTGGTGATTGAGGACGGGGCGATCGACTTCAGTCAGCAGTTCGAACGCACCCTGCAATGCGCGGACATGAAAGTGGCGCCGAGCATGTTGATTCACGGTTTGGGCCCGAGCGCGATTGCCGCCGGCAGCGATCCGGCGCAGGCGTTGGTCGAGTTCATGGAGTTCGTGGGCGACAGCCCGGTGCTGGCGTTTCATGCGCCGTTTGATCAGCACATGCTCGGTCGCGCACTGAAAGATCATCTGGGCTACAAATTGCAGCATCCGTTTCTGGATGTGGCGGATATCGCCCCCCTGCTCTGCCCCCAGGCGCACATTCGCGAGGCGGGGCTGGATGAGTGGATCGACTGGTTCAAGCTCGAGGTGTTCGAGCGCCACAACGCCAGTGCCGATGCGCTGGCGACCGCCGAGCTGGCGCTGATCCTGTTCAGCCGCGCGCGGCAGCAGCAGATTCATAGCCCGTTGAATCTGCAACAGCGGTTGAGTCAGTGGAAGCGCAGGCAGCGGGCGCCTTCGTTCTGAATTCGCGGCGTCTGATCTGGCGCCTTCGCGGGCAAGCCTCGCTCCTACAGGGTTTACGTTGTTCGTGAGCAACGCACCATCCTGTAGGAGCGAGGCTTGCCCGCGAAGAACGATGACACGGTCCAACTGCCCCCCACCAAAACCACCTGACCAGTGGCCAATTGCTTACCTCCCCCGCCTCTGCCACAATCGCGAACAATTCTCGTTAGTTAACACTTCCCAATCGGTGATGCTGCGTGTCGTCAGTCCAAAGCCCCCACAGTGAGCTCGTCGGTGCGTTATATCGCGACCATCGCAGTTGGCTATTGGCCTGGCTTCGACGCAATGTCGCCTGCCCGCAACGGGCCGAAGACCTGAGTCAGGACACCTTCGTGCGTTTGCTGGGCCGTGATCAACTGAACGAACCTCGCGAACCACGGGCGTTTCTGGTGGCGATTGCCAAGGGCCTGCTGTTCGACTATTTCCGCCGCGCTGCGCTGGAACAGGCCTACCTCACCGAGCTGATGCTGATCCCCGAAGGCGAACAACCGTCGGTGGAAGAACAGCAGATGATCCTCGAGGACCTGAAAAACATCGACCGCCTGCTCGGCAAGCTGTCGAGCAAGGCGCGGGCGGCGTTTCTCTACAACCGTCTGGACGGCCTTGGTCACGCGGAAATCGCCCAGCGTCTGGGCGTGTCGGTGCCGCGGGTGCGTCAGTACCTGGCGCAGGGCATTCGTCAGTGCTACATCGCGCTGTACGGTGAGCCGGTGTGAACCCGGTCAGTTCCAAACCCGTCTCGGCACAGGTGCTGGACGCGGCGATTGCCTGGCAATTGTCGCTGGATTCCGGCACTCCGGTGGAGCGCGAAGAGTTTGCCAAATGGCACGCCGCCCACGAAGAGCACGCCCGCGCCTGGCGCCAGTTGGGCATGCTCGACCAGCGTTTCAGCGTGGCCAGCGGCCCGGCCCGCACTGCGTTGCTGCAATCGCGCGAAAGCATTCGCCGACGGGTGCGCAAACTCGGCAGCGGCGTGGCCAGCATCGTTGCGGTGCTTGGCCTGGCGCTGTTTGCCGGTGATCGTTATCTGCCGGTCGACTATTGGCTGGCGGATCAGCGCACCGCCACCGGCGAGCAACGCACCCTGCGTCTGAGCGACGGCACGCTGATCAACCTCAACACTCACAGCGCCGTGGATGTGCGCTTTGATGAGAAGCAGCGCCGGGTGATTCTTCAGGAAGGGGAAATCCTCGTCGAAACCGGCCATGGCGACGCCCGGCCGTTTATCGTCGAAACCCGCGAAGGCAGCATGCGCGCGCTGGGCACGCGGTTCCTGGTCAAGCGCGAGGAAGAAGGCACGCGCCTGAGCGTGTTGCAGTCCGCCGTGGCCGCCCACCCCGAGTCGAGCCCTGAAGAACAGATCCTGCACGAAGGCCAGCAAGTGCTGATGCGCAACAATGGCCTGGGGCCGATCATCGCGCTCAACCTCGGTGCCGACGCCTGGACCCGGGGCATGCTGGTGGTGGACAACGCACGGCTGGAAGACCTGGTTCACGAGCTCGGTCGTTATCGGCGTGGGCATCTGGGCGTGGCACCCGAGATCGCCGACCTGCGCATCACCGGCAGTTTCCCGTTGCACGACACCGACCTGGCGCTGAGCGCACTGTTGCCGACGCTGCCGGTGCAGATCGAACAGCACACACCGTGGTGGGTGACGGTGGCGAAGGCTGATGCCAAACCCTGATTTTTTCGGTGTCTGACACGACGCCTTCGCGGGCAAGCCTCGCTCCTACAGGGTTTTGTGTCGAACGGTAATTCTGTGTACGACACAAAACCCTGTAGGAGCGAGGCTTGCCCGCGAAGAGGCCCTCAGCCTCACCACAATTGCTGAATCGAAATTATTTTCATCCAGCCCTATCACTTTTTGATTCTCGTCCGGCACCTAGGCAATTGAGAAGTATTCCCTTTCAGGAGCCGTTGCATGTCCCGTTCGCTAAACACCTTGTTGCGCCCCAGTCTGCTGGCGGTCGCCATTGCCCTTTGCGCCCCTCTGGCCAGTAGCCAACTGATCGCCGCCGAACAAGCGTCCAGCGTTCGTTCCTACAACCTGCCGGCCGCGCCATTGGCCACAACGTTGAACCAGATCGCCAGCCAGTCGGGCCTGGCGCTGTCGCTGAATCCGTCGCTGGCGGCGGGCAAGACGTCGGCACCGGTCAATGGCCAGTTCGACGCGCTTGGCGCCTTGCAGGCGGCTTTGCGTGGCACCGGTCTGCAACTGGAACAGAGCAGCACTGGCACCTACAGCCTGGTGGCCATGCCTGAAGGCGTGGTGGCCCTGCCGGAAACCAGCGTGATCGGCGTAGAAAACACTGAAAACGCCTGGGGCCCGGTAGACGGTTACGTCGCCACTCGCACCGCTGCCGGCACCAAGACCGATACGCCGATTGTCGAAGCACCTCGCTCGATGTCGGTGATCACCCGCGCCCAGATGGAAGATCGCGGCGTACAGAATCTCGATGACGCCGTGCGTTACATGCCAGGCGTGATCGCCAGCAGTTATGGCAGCGACTCCCGCGCCGACTGGCTGCGTGTACGCGGCTTCGAGCCAACCCAGTTCCTCGACGGCCTGCCGTTGCCAAAAGGTTCCTACGCCAATCCGAAGGCTGAAACCTGGAACCTGGAACGCATCACGCTCCTGCGCGGCCCGGCCTCCTCGGTATACGGCCAGACGCCACCGGGCGGCATGCTCGACATGGTCAGCCGCCGTCCCTACGCCATTGCCAGCCACGAGGTGCGAGCCGAAGTCGGCAGCAACAATCGCAAGCAAATCAGCTTCGACAGCACCGGAAAAATCGATGACGAGGGTCAGTTCCTGTACCGCGTCGACGGCGTGGTGCGCGACAGCGGCATGCCGGTCGATCACATTGATGACAAGCGCTACAACCTCGCGCCGAGCCTGACCTGGAACATCGATGACGATACACACCTGACCTTCCTCTCGCAGTTCACCCGCGACGATACCGGGGTCAGTGGTCAGTTCCTGCCTCTGCAAGGCACCAAGCTGGCCTCTCCGGCCGGGGCGAAAATTTCGCACCATAAAAACCTTGGCGATCCGGACTCCGATCACTACGACCGCACCTATTACGCACTGGGTTACGCCTTCGACCATCGCCTGAACGATGTCTGGCAGTTCAAGCAAAACCTGCGTTACACCAAAAGCGATCTGTCGTTCCAGCAAGCCTATGCATCGTTCGGTGACGTCGTGGCGGCGGACGGCACCCTGCGCCGTCTGGTCGATCAGGTCGATGAGGACATCAGCCAGTTCGCCGTGGACAACAACTTCCAGGCCGACTTCCAGACCGGTGCGCTGAGCCATGTCGTGCTGTTGGGCCTGGACCACCAGCGGACCAACACCAATTACAAATGGCTGGAAGGCAACGCACCCGACAGCAATGTGATCAAGCCAATCCGTGGTGCGGACTTCTCCAACGTCGCGTACAGCACCTTTTACGACTACAACCAGAAAACCAACCAGACCGGCCTCTACGCCCAGGACCAGATCTCCCTGGACAAATGGCGCCTGACCCTCGGCGGCCGCGAAGACTGGATTCACAGCTCGACGCAGTTCAATAACCAGGGCGATGCCACCAACACCCAGCGCGACAAGGCTTTCAGCGGCAACGCAGGCCTGAGTTACGTGTTCGACTCCGGGATCACGCCGTACATCTCCTACACCGAGTCGTTCCAGCCTTCGATGGGCGCCGATGCCCGTTCGACCCAGTCGTTCAAACCCACCGAAGGCAAGCAGACCGAAGTCGGCGTCAAGTACCAGCCACCGGGCAGCCGCACCTTGCTGACCGCTGCCGCGTTCGACCTTCGCCAGCAGAACGTGTCGGTGTCGCAGAACAACGTCACCAGCCAGATCGGTGAATTGAAAGTGCGCGGTATCGAGCTGGAAGCCGTCTCCGATGTCACCGACAACCTGAAACTGGTGGGCTCCTACACCTACACCGATACCGAGATCCTCAAGGGCGACGACAAGGGCAACCGGATGAAACTGGTCCCGCGCAATCAGGCCTCCCTGTGGTCCGATTACACGTGGCACACCGGTGTGCTCGACGGTTTTGGCGTGGGCGCTGGCGTGCGTTATGTCGGCGATACCTACGGCAACACGGCCAACACCAACAATGGTCACGTGGGTTCGTACACCGTGTACGACGCCGCCGTGCATTACGACCTGAGCCGCATCAACCCGGTACTGGCAGGCGTTTCGGTTGACGTCACCGCGAAGAACCTGTTCAACAAGGACTATCTGTCGACCTGCGATGGCACCTGGTGCTACTACGGCGACGAGCGCAATGTCGTGGCGGCAGTCAACTACAAGTGGTAATCCGCTGAGCGGATTACAGCCACACAAGGGTCACGGTACAGCCGTGGCCCTTTTGCATTTGGATGGGTCATGAAAAGCAAAACCATTCGCCGCTGGTCCTTCGTCCACACCTGGACCAGCCTGATCTGCACGGTCTTCCTGCTGATGCTGGCACTGACCGGCTTGCCGTTGATCTTCCACCACGAAATCGACCACTTGCTGGGCGATGCCGCCGAGTTGCAGCAGCTGCCGGCCGACACCCCGCAATTGAATCTGCAGCAGCTGGTGCAGGCCGCTCAAAAACATCGGCCCGGCGAAGTCATGCAGTATTTCGGCTTCGACGAAGACGAACCGAACGCCGCCATCGCGATCATGGCGGCCACTGCCGGCACCGAACCGAATTCGTCGCACACGTTCATGCTCGACGCCCGCACCGGTGAAGCGCTGGAGATGCCATCGGCCAACGGCGGCTTCATGATGGTCATGCTGCGCCTGCACGTGGACATGTTCGCCGGCCTGCCGGGCAAGCTGCTGCTGGCGTTCATGGGGATTCTGTTTGTAGCGGCTATCGTGTCCGGGACGGTGCTGTACCTGCCGTTCATGCGCCGGTTGAAATTCGCCACCGTACGCCAGAACAAATCCACGCGTCTGCGCTGGCTCGACCTGCATAACCTGATCGGTGTCGTCACCCTGACCTGGGCTCTGGTGGTCGGCGTCACCGGTGTCATCAGTGCTTGCGCCGACCTGTTGATCGCCGCGTGGCGCAATGACAGCCTGAGCGCGATGGTCGCACCGTATCGCGATGCGCCGGCGCTGACGCAACTCGCGCCTGCGACCCGCTTGCTCGACATCGCCAAAGAAGTCGCACCCGGTATGCAGCCAGACTTCATCGCCTTCCCCGGCACGCGGTTTTCCAGTGAGCACCATTACGCGGTGTTCATGAAGGGCAGCACGCACCTAACCTCGCATCTGCTGACGCCGGTGCTGATCGACGCCAGCACCCTGCAAGTCACCGCCGTGGCCGAACGGCCGTGGTACATGGACGCCATGGGCATGTCGCAGCCGTTGCACTTCGGTGACTACGGCGGCATGCCGATGAAGATCCTCTGGGCGACCCTCGATGTGCTGACCATCATCGTGCTCGGCAGCGGGGTTTACCTGTGGGTGGTGCGGCGCAAAGCGGCAAGGCCAGTACTGGAACAAGCGGAGGCCATCGCATGAAGCCGCGGCAGTCGAATTTCTGGAAGGTCTTCTCTACGCCGACGGTCATCGCGCTGCTCAGCGCTGCCGGGTTATTCGCGGCTTTGCTGGGCGATGGTGTGTGGGATGCGTTGAGCTGGCTCGGTCTGGGTGTTCCCGCAACCCTCGCCCTGCGCGGCCTCCTGCAACGCCGATAACCACACCAAACCTGTAGGAGCGAAGCTTGCTCGCGAAAAACCCGAGGACTCCACTGGGCATCTGGTTTTACGCGTTATCGTTATCCTCCATCGCGAGCAAGCTTCGCTCCTACAAGTTACGTGATCCACGCGCTATGCTCCCGACACTGCAAACCGACCGAGATGCTGCCATGTCCGCCCCGAGCATGACCCTCTACCACAACCCGTTGTCGCCCTTCGTTCGCAAAGTCATGGTGCTGTTGCACGAGACCGGTCAGCAAGACCGCGTCGCCCTGCAAAACTGTGTGCTGACCCCGGTCGCCCCGGACCTGCCCCTGATCGATGACAACCCGCTGAGCAAAATCCCGGCCCTGCGCCTGGCCGACGGCAACGTCATCCATGACAGCCGGGTGATTCTCGATTACCTCGACCACCAACACGTCGGCAACCCGCTGATTCCCCGCGAAGGCTCGGCACGCTGGCGTCGCCTGACCCTGGCCTCCCTGGCCGACGGGATCATGGACGCTGCGGTGCTGGTGCGTTACGAAGTCGCCCTGCGCGCCCCGGAAAAACACTGGGACGAATGGCTCGATGGCCAGCGCGACAAGATTCGCCGCGCCTTGGCCTTGCTGGAAGCGGATGCGATTGCCGAGCTGACCAGCCATTTCGATGTGGCGGCGATCAGTGTGGCGTGTGCGTTGGGTTACGTGGATTTGCGCCATCCGGACCTGGGATGGCGCGAGGTGAATCCGAAGCTGGCGGACTGGTATTTCGAGGTGAGCCAGCGGCCTTCGATGGTGGCGACGATGCCGAAGGTCTAGGTCTTCGCTTGCTGGTCCGGCCCCATCGCGAGCAGGCTCGCTCCTACATTTGATTTTGGTTGCTCACAACATATGGGCAATGTCGCAGATCCAGTGTGGGAGCGAGCCTGCTCGCGATGGCACCACACCGGATCTACCGGAAACAACCCAAAAATCAGCGTCGCCAACACCTCCCCCTCCCGCTGATCCTCACGCAACCCCAACGACCGACTCATTCCACCACCCCGATATCGAATTCCAGCGGCTTGGCCGCCTTCTGCCCGATCCCGTACCAATCCAGCTTGCGGGTCAGCACCATGAACACACCCAGCAACCCGAACAGCAGCAACGACCCCATCAACAGCGCGTAATCCTCGGCGCTCAACAAGCCATAGAGCAGGCCATACAACGCCGCCAATCCTGCCGAAAAACTCAAGCCGTGGCGCACGCTGCGCAGCACGTGGCAGACATAGAAACCGATCAACAACACACAGCCGCTGGCCGACAACAGATACGCCAGGGCAAAACCGATGTGCTCGGACAACGACAGCAACAGCAGATAAAAGAACGCCAGCGCCACGCCCACCAACGCATATTGCACCGGGTGCACCGCCAGGCTCTTAAGGACTTCGAAGAGGAAGAAACCGGCGAAGGTCAGGACGATGAACAGCAGCGCGTATTTGATCGCCCGGTCGCTTTTCAGGTACTGGTCCACCGGGTCGATGAAGCTCACGCCGAAGCTGCGGCCGCTGAACGCGTCACAGTCGCGGCCGGACACGCAACTGCTCAGCGCTTCTTGCAGGTTGGTGGAGAAAAACGAGGTCTGCCAATTCGCGGTAAAGCCCTGGTCGGAGACTTCGCGCTGGGCCGGCAAATAATTGCCGATGAAGCTCGGATGCGGCCAGTTGGCGGCCAGCGAGACTTTGCTGGTTTTGCCCACCGGGAGAACCTGCAACTGGCCGGTGCCTTGCAAGCGCAAGTCGAAACCGAAGGCCAGTTCCGTGGCCTGACGTGGGTCAAGCGCTGGCAGCGTCACGTGCACACCTTCGCCCAACCAGCCCACCTGACTGCCGGGGATGAAGTCCAGGCGCTGGTCATTGAGCTCCAGTTTCAATGCATTCTCGATGCCGCGAATGTCGCTGATGCCGACGGCAAGGAACGGCTGATCGAACTGGTAGTCGGCGAAATTTTCCTTGATGCCCAGTTGCGCCGGCACCGAGAAGTGTCCGCTGATGCGGTTGTCGGCGTGGAACAGCCGCGCCTCGTAGATGCCCCGGGAACGCAGCTCGGTCTGGACCTGCCCGTCGAGTTCGAAACGCTCCGGCAGGAAGTACAAACGGCCGCGCTCTTCGCCGATGTCCTGGTAACGCTCGTTGGTTTTTTCGTTGAGCTTCCAGGTGCGCACCACTTTGCGATAAGGCACCACCATCAACGGCCCGCTCAGGCGCTGGCTGTAGCTGGAACTGCGCGCGATGTCTTCGAGCACACCGTCGCGCAGTTCCTGGCGCTCCTGAATCACGCCGTTGATCATCAGCAACGGGATCAGCAACAACAGAATCAGCAGGGCAATGGCCCCGAGTTTTATGGTCAGATTTCGGTTCATGGGACTCTCCCTGTTTGGATGGGGAGAGTCTGGGATGGGTGTGTGGGGGTTTTGTGGGGGAAGTATGGAGATTATGTGGAGACTGGGCCGGCGATTGGCCGCAACTCGGTTCTAAGCCAGACGCAAAGTCACTTCAACCCCACCCTCGACATTGCCAATGCTCAATGTTCCACCATGCAGCTTCACCACTTCCTCTACAAAATTGAGCCCAAGCCCTGTGCTCTTACGTCCACTGTCCGGACGCGGCAACGAATAGAAGCGCTCACTCAATCGCGGCAACGCGTATTCGGGAATCGCTTCGGCCTGATTGAACAGTTTGAACTCAATCTGTTCGCCAATCCGCTCCGCGCCGAATCGCAGCACGCCATTCACCGGCGTGAAATCCAACGCATTTTCCAGCAGATTACCCAGCGCCTGACGCAACAAAAACGGTTCTCCGGTCAACGCCAGATCCCCTGGAATCGCCTGATCCACGCGTAACCGTTTGCCTTCGATGCGCCCGGCCTGAGCACTCAGCAACTCATCGACCAAATCCGCCAACGGCACGACCACCCGCTCTTCCAAGCCTTGGCGCTGCTCAACCTGCGCCAGGTTCAGCAACCGTTCGATCAACTGCTGCATCCGCACGCTTTCGCTGTCGATGTTGCTGACGAAACGCTGCCGTTGCGCCAACGGCATCTCCCCTTGCAGCAACTCCGCCGCACCACGAATCGCCGCCAGCGGGCTTTTCAATTCATGGGTCAACGTGTGCACGTAACGCTCGACGTAGGCCTTGCCTTCGAGCTGCGTGCGCATCTGTTCCACAGCAGTCGCCAGTTGCTCCAGCTCGCCGCCGCGATAGTGTGGGACCTCGACTCGCCGGCCTTCACTCACGGCTTTCGCATAAGCGGTCAAGCGCCGCAGCGCTGCGCTCAGCCACCACGACAGCAACGCACCAAACAGCAAGCCGAGGCCGATCAGCCCGGCGCCATACGCGAGCAATCGGCGCTCGGTACGATCGACGTAAGGCTGCAACGAGCTATTGGGTTTGGCCACGGTGACCACGCCGATGATCCGACCGTTGTCGCGGATCGGCGCGCCAACGTGCATCACCGAAGAGCTGGCATCATTCGGATCGCTGCGACTGGAGCGGGCGCCGTACTCACCGCGCAAAGTCAGCAGAACATCGTTCCAGCGCGAGTAATCCTGACCCACCGCCACACCGCTGGAATCCAGTACCACGATGCCCTTGGCGTCGGTGACGTAGATACGGTGGTTGACCTGATTTTTCGGCAACCCCCAGATGCTCGCCTTCGGCTGCCGCTCGCCATAGGCCTTGAGCAATTCGGGCCAACGGTTCTGATTGAGCGTGCCGGCCTTGAAATCGTCGCGCAGGATCTCGGCCATCAGGTTGGCGGTATCGACCAGGGTTTCTTCGGTGGACTGACGCACGCCGGGGCGGATTTCCTCCATCACGGTGTTCAGCACGAAGTAGCCGGTCAGGCCGATGAACAGCACATAGACCAAGAATATCCGGATCCCCAAGGGCATCAGCTGTGCCCCGGACTGTAGCTGTAACCGAGGCCGCGATGGGTCTGGATCGGTTCGGCGTCAGCCTTCACCAGACGCAATTTGGCGCGCACGCTCTTGATGTGGCTGTCGATGCTGCGCTCATACCCGGCGTCGGCGGCGACGCCCAGCGCATCGAGCAACTGCTCGCGGCTGAACACGCGTTCGGGTTGTTCCAACAGGCATTGCAGCAGGCGGAATTCGTGGCGGGTGAGGCTCAGCAACTGGCCGCGATAGCAGATCTGTACCCGCTCGCTGTCGATGCGAAACAGTGCAGAGCCAGCGTCGGCCACTGCACGCGGCGCCATGCGCTTGAGGATGGCCCGCACGCGTGCGGCCACTTCCCGTGGGCTGAACGGCTTGACTACATAATCGTCGGCACCGATTTCCAGGCCCACGACACGGTCGATTTCCGCATCACGCGCGCTGAGGAAAATCACCGGCACCTCACTGAAACGGCGCAGTTGCTTGCAGGTTTCGAAGCCGCTGATATCCGGCAGGCCGATGTCGAGAATGATCAGATCGGCCGGGGACTGCCGCTGATGGTCCAGCGCGGCGGCGCCAAGGCTCAGCCACGTCGTGGTGAACCCTTCGCCCTGCAAGGCGAAAATCAGGGTGTCGGCAATCGCCGCTTCGTCTTCGACAATCAGGATATGAGGCATGGCGTCCGAGCCCGGCAGTTGAGTGGGCGAACGGTGCCCCATGCCTCACGTCACGTCAATGAGACCACTTGAAATCAGCAGTCGGGCTTGTCCGCCGTAAAACGCCGCGCCGGGTTCACGGCCGCGCCGAACTCACGCAGGGCTTTGGCGCCGATCAGCAGCGGATAGTTGAAGCTGCTGCGGTCGGTGAGGTTGACCTCAACCGTGCGCTTGACGTTACCCAAGCACAGTTCCAGATCGACCACCGGGCGCTTGGTGGGCGCCGCTACATCTTCATCCTCGTCCTCTTCGGAGCGGGTCTTGATCTTGCTGATCCGCGCGACCTTGTGTTCGTAGACCTTGTTGCTCGCGTCTTTGGTGGCGAGACGGAAGCGCACCCATTCATCGCCATCGCGGGTGAAGGTTTCGATGTCCTTGGCCGACAGCGAGGCGGTCAGGGCGCCGGTGTCCATTTTGGCCTTGAGGACTTCGCCGCCGATTTCCGGCAGCGCAATGTATTCGTAGCGACCGTACAGGGTCGGCTCGGCGGCCAGGACCGGAAGGGCCACGAGGGAAAGCAATGCGAGGAGGGATTTCACGTAAGGGGCATCCTGGGAAAGTGGGCAGCGGAATTTTAGACCGTCAGTGGGCAATTCGTTCGTTCTTGAGATCGCTTCGCGGGCAAGCCTCGCTCCTACATGGATAGCGGGAAACCTGTAGGAGCGAGGCTTGCCCGCGAAGAGGCCGGAATGATCACCACAGTTCCAGCATACCCACGCAACCGTGAAACATTCGTTCCCCCCCGATTTGGCCTGTCGCCCGAAGCTGCTTATCATGGCGCGCCCAGACGCTTTCAAGAGTTACTTATGCGCCGCCTGCTCACCGGCTGTTTCGTTACCCTGCTGCTGTTGCTCAACACCCTGGTCCTGTTCGGGCCGCTGATGGTGTTTGCCCTGCTCAAACTGGTCCTGCCCGGCCGCTTGCGTGATTACGCATCAGCGGCAGTGATGTGGATCGCCGAGACCTGGGCCGAGATCGACAAGCTGATCTTCCGTCTGTGCATCCCCACGCAATGGGACGTGCGGGGCGGCGATGACCTGCGGGTCGACACGTCGTACCTTGTGATCAGCAACCACCAATCCTGGGTGGACATTCCGGCATTGATCCAGACGCTCAACCGGCGTACGCCGTTCTTCAAGTTCTTCCTCAAGAAAGAACTGATCTGGGTGCCGTTCCTGGGCCTGGCGTGGTGGGCGCTGGATTACCCGTTCATGAAGCGCTACACCAAGGCCTTTCTGGCAAAGAACCCGCAACTTGCCGGCAAGGATCTGGAGATCACCAAAGCCGCGTGCGAGCTGTTCAAGCGCCAGCCCGTAACGGTGGTCAATTACCTGGAAGGCACCCGGTTCACGGCAGCAAAAAGTACTCAGCAGCAGTCACCGTTCACCCATTTGCTCAAGCCCAAGGCTGGCGGCGTGGCGTTTGTGCTGGCGGCAATGGGTGAACAGCTGGACGCCATTCTCGATGTGACGGTGGTGTATCCGCAGCCGAAGATCCCGGGGTTTTGGGATTTGATCAGCGGCAACGTGCCGAGGGTCATCATCGACATCAAGACCCGCGAACTCGACCCCGCGTTGTGGCAGGGCGATTACGAGAACGATCCGGTGTTTCGCGAAACGGTCCAGAACTGGGTCAACCAGCTCTGGATCGAGAAGGACCGGCGCATCGACGCCTTGCGCGCCGAGCGCCGCTGAATCAGGTGCCGGCGCCCCAGATCCCGCCCAGGTTCTGCAGCAGCGAACCGGCGACGCCCTGCTGACCGAGGTATTGCAGAATCAGCGGGGCAAACTGACCGATCATGCCGCTTTCCATGCCCAATGCGCTGAACGCATTGTTCAGGTCATTGGTGTCCTTGACGTTGCCCAAGACATTGTCCAGCCCGGCCACCTTGCCGGACGAACCGAGCAAACCGGCGATGGCACCCAGTTCACCGCCGCCGGACAGCATGTCGATGCCCGGTACGCTTTGGGCCAGTTCCGAATAGTCGGTCGAACTCAATTGATTCTTCGCCAGGCCGAGCATCGCTCCGGTACCGCCAAGCAATTGTTGTGGCGTCAGGTTCAACTCGCTGAGCGCACCCAGCAGATCGGCTGTTTCAGCAGTCGGCGCTGCCGCTGTGGCGGCGTTATCGTCCTTCATGCCGGAAATGGCACTGGCTGCATCGCTCAAGCTGAACTGCGCGAAGACCGGACTGGCCGCCAGAGTCATGAGCGATGCCAGTACAAAACCACGTGAAAACTTCATCCAGACATCCTCTTGCGCCATGAAAACCGCCCGGCAATGGGCGGAAAAACCTGCCGATTTGACTCGGCTTCTGCTGGCATGTTCCTCAGCGCTACGCCCATTTTGAGCCCGTTCGTCACTGGACAGATGGATGACTCAAACAAAAACGGCGACCCGAGGGTCGCCGTTTTGCATTGCGTGAAGCCTTATGCCGCGCTGAACAGTTTGTGTGGATCAATCACAAACTTCTTCGGCACGCCTGCATCGAACTCACCGTAGCCCTGCGGTGCCTGATCCAGGCTGATCACCTGAACGCCCACCACTTCGGCGATGTTGATGCGGTCCCACATGATCGCCTGCATCAGCTGGCGGTTGTACTTCATCACCGGGGTCTGGCCAGTGTGGAAGCTGTGGGATTTGGCCCAGCCCAGACCGAAGCGAATGCTCAGGCTGCCCATTTTCGCGGCGGCGTCCACGGCACCCGGATCTTCGGTGACGTACAGGCCAGGGATACCGATTTTGCCCGCCACGCGAACCACGCCCATCAGCGAGTTGAGCACGGTGGCCGGAGCCTCGTGCTTCACGCCGTCATGGCCGTGACCGCGCGCTTCGAAGCCCACGGCGTCGATGGCGCAATCCACTTCTGGCTCGCCCAGCAATGCGGCGATTTGTTCGTGCAGTGGGGTGTCCAGGGACAGGTCGGCGATTTCGAAGCCCTGCGCCTTGGCGTGCGCCAGGCGGACGGTGTTGACGTCACCGACGATGACCACTGCCGCACCCAGCAGGCGGGCGGAAGCGGCAGCCGCCAGACCAACCGGACCGGCACCGGCGATGTACACCGTGCTGCCCGGGCCAACGCCGGCAGTCACTGCGCCGTGGTAACCGGTCGGCAGGATGTCGGAGAGGCAGGTCAGGTCGCGGATTTTTTCCATCGCGCGATCGCGGTCAGGCAGTTTCAGCAGGTTGAAGTCAGCGTACGGCACCATCGCGTACTCAGCCTGGCCGCCGGTCCAGTCGCCCATGTCGACGTAACCGTAAGCACCGCCCGGACGTGCCGGGTTAACGCTGAGGCAGACGCCGGTGTGCATTTCCTTGCAGGAACGGCAGCGCCCGCAAGCCACGTTGAACGGAACGGACACCAGGTCGCCGATTTGCAGGTTCTCGACGTCGCTGCCCTTCTCGATCACCTCACCGGTGATTTCGTGACCCAGTACCAGACCGGTTTGAGCAGTGGTACGACCGCGCACCATGTGCTGGTCGGAACCACAGATGTTGGTGGAAACCACGCGCAGAATCACGGCGTGATTGATCTTCCTGCCACGCGGGTCCTGCATTTTCGGATAGTCGATTTTCTGTACTTCGACCTTGCCAGCGCCGAGATACACCACACCACGATTGCCAGACATGCTTTCACCTCGCTGTTGTTTTTATGTAATAGCCGCGTCGCCCAGGATCGGCGGCGCGTTGATTGCTCGGGTTATTGCCTGTGTGTCTTGTGTTGTTTGTAAGGGCCCCTTCGCGGGCAAGCCTCGCTCCTACAAGGGCAACTCGCTCACCTGTAGGAGCGAGGCTTGCCCGCGAAGGCGAACTAAAGAACGACGGTGCGATTGGCGTTGAGGAACACCCGTCGCTCAATGTGATACCCAACCGCCCGCGCCAACGTCAGCCCCTCGATATCCCGCCCCTTGGCGATCAAATCTTCCGGGTAATGACTGTGGTCCACCACCTCCACGCCCTGGGCGATGATCGGGCCTTCGTCCAGGTCGTTATTGATGTAATGCGCTGTGGCGCCGACCAGTTTCACGCCCTTGTTGTAGGCCTGGTGATACGGCTTGGCGCCTTTGAAACCGGGCAGCAGGGAGTGGTGGATATTGATCGCCTTGCCATCGAGTTTGCGGCACAGCTCCGGCGACAACACCTGCATGTAGCGCGCAAGAATCACCAGCTCGGCACCGGATTCTTCGATCACCTGCAACACCTGGCGCTCTTGCGACGGCTTGTCGTTCGGGTCGAGCGGGAAGTGGTAGTACGGAATCTGGTGCCAGTCGGCCAACGGCTTGAGGTCCGGGTGGTTGGAAACCACGGCGGCGACGTCCATCGACAACTGGCCGATGCGTTGGCGGTAGAGCAAATCGTTGAGGCAGTGATCGGCCTTGGAGACCATGATCACCACTTTCGGGCGGTGATGCGGCGGGGTCAGCTCGAAGATCATGCCGAACGCCTGGCCACGCTCTTCCAGCCCTGCGCGGAAGGCTTGTTCGTCGAAGCCGTCAGGCTGACGGAATTCCACGCGGATGAAGAAACGACCCGAGAGCCGGTCATCGAACGAATGGTGCTCGGTGACGTAGCAGCCCTGCTCGAACAGAAAGCGGGTCACCGCGTCCACGGTGCCGAGGACGCTTGGGCAGTCGGCGGTCAGAATCCATGTGTCTGGGGCGCGGCTCATAGTGCGGTGACTCCTGTTGTTATGGGCAACCGCTGCGCGGTTGATCGCCGGCAAGCCGGCTCCTACAGGTCAGATGAACAACATGTAGGAGCCGGCTTGCCGGCGATAAAATCTCAAGCCTGAACGCTAAGCCCGTACTCGGCCGCCGCATCCTGCAACCACAACCACCAGTAATCCGAGAAGCTGCGACGGATCAGCAGTTCCCAGGTGTCTTCGGCGGTGTGGCGGATCACCAGTTGCGACTTGGCAAACACAGTGCCGACAGCCTTGCCGACCGGGAAGCTGTTGGGGTGTACGTCGTAGCTGGTGGACTTCATCAGCACCTGGCGTACGTTCGGACCGCTCAGTTCGAGGATCTGCTGGCCACCGCTGACGTTGACGATCTGGATGTGCAGGTCGCCCAGCGCTTCACGGAGCTTTTTCTCGGCGGCAAATTCTTCGCCGGTCGGCACGATCAGCAAATACTCATCCGGCCCCATCCATTGCAGGCTGGTTTCGCCCTTGACGATCACGGTCAGCGCGCTCGGCAATTCGATGCCCAGGGCCTTGTGCACGCCAGCGGCGAACGCGGCATCGTGGCCATCGCCACGGATGGTCAGGTGGCCGAGGAGTTTTTTCTCACGCACGATCACGCCGGCGTTTTTGCGGCCCTTGCCGACCAGGCTGGCGAGGTCGGCATGATGCAGCGACGACTCGGCCTTGGCCCCAGTAGTTGGGCGTTGTTGGTAAACATTGGCTGCGGTCATAAAGCACCTTTCCTGAATTCTGTTGTGAGGCTTGCGGTGACTGATCTGGCGTCATCGCCGGCAAGCCGGCTCCTACAAATCGCGTACATCCTGTAGGAGCCGGCTCGCCGGCGATGCGGTGCATCAGATGCACCACATCCGGCAATCACACGTTCTGGCGATCGCCTTTCGGATCGAAGAACACCGAAGAAACGATTTCCGCCTCGATCACGCTGCCATCGGCCAGCGGTGCGAATACGCGCTCGCCGATCCGCTTCAAGCCGCCCTTGACCACGCCCATGGCAAACGAATAGCCGAGGGAGTTGTGCAGGTAGCTGGAGGTGACGTGACCGACCATCGTCATCGGGATCGTCTGCTTGGTGTTGAACACCAGTTGCGCACCTTCCGGCAGCCATTTGGTCGGATCGATCGGCTTCAGGCCCACCAGTTGTTTACGTTGATCACGCACGCAGTCTTCGCGATTCATGCCACGCCAGCCGATCCACGAGAACGGTTTGGTGCGACCGACACACCAGCCCATGTTCAGGTCGTCCGGGGTCATCGAGCTGTCAGTGTCCTGACCGACGATGATGAAGCCCTTCTCCGCACGCAGGATGTGCATGGTTTCGGTGCCGTACGGCGTCAGGTTGTACTGCTTGCCGGCCTCGGCGATTTTTTCGAGCACGCCCATGGCGTAGTCGGCTTGCACGTTGACTTCGTACGACAGCTCACCGGTAAACGAGATCCGGAACACCCGCGCCGGTACACCGCCGACCAGACCTTCTTTCCAGGTCATGAACGGGAAGGCTTCGTTGCTCAGATCGATGTCGGTGACTTCGCTGAGCAGCTTGCGGCTGTTCGGCCCGGACAGGGTCATGGTTGCCCAGTGATCCGTCACGGAAGTGAAGTACACCTTCAGCTCTGGCCATTCGGTCTGGGAGTAGATTTCCAGCCATTGCAGCACGCGTGCAGCGCCGCCGGTGGTGGTGGTCATCACGAAGTGGTTGTCGGCGAGGCAAGCGGTGACGCCGTCGTCGAAGACCATGCCGTCTTCTTTGCACATCAGGCCATAACGCGCCTTGCCCACGTCGAGCTTGGTCCAGGCGTTGGTGTAGACGCGGTTGAGGAACTCACGCGCATCCGGGCCTTGAATGTCGATCTTGCCGAGGGTCGACGCATCCAGCAGGCCGACGCTGTCGCGCACGGCTTTGCATTCGCGTTTCACGGCGGCGTGAATGTCTTCACCGTTTTTCGGGAAGTACCAAGGACGTTTCCACTGACCGACGTCTTCGAATTCGGCGCCATTCTTCACGTGCCAGTGATGCAGCGCAGTGAAGCGTACAGGTTCGAAGATGTGCCCACAGTGACGGCCGGCCACGGCGCCGAAGGTCACCGGCGTGTAGTTCGGACGGAACATGGTGGTGCCCATCTGCGGGATGGTCACGTTCAGCGAACGGGCGGCAATGGCCAGGCCGTTGACGTTGCCGAGCTTGCCCTGGTCAGTGCCGAAGCCCAGTGCGGTGTAGCGTTTGACGTGCTCGACCGACTCGAAGCCCTCGCGGGTCGCCAGTTCGATGGCGGCGGCGGTGACGTCGTTTTGCAGGTCGACGAATTGCTTCGGCGCACGTGCGGTGTTCTTTTCATGCGGCACCTGGAACAGTGCCAACGTAGGCTCTTCCAGACGGCTCAGGGCTTTCGGCAAGGTGCCTTCGACCACGCTGAAACCGGCTTCGCTGGCTGCGCGAGCGCCGCCTTCAAAACCGTCGGCCAGCGAATCGCCGAGACCGTAGACGCCGTTGATGCCACCGACGCACACGCGTTTCTGCGGTGCTTCGCCCGGTACGAAACCGAGGATGTCTTCACGCCAGATTGGCTTGCCACCCAAGTGCGAAGCCAGGTGAACCACCGGGCTGTAACCGCCGGAACTGGCAACCAGGTCGCATTCGAGCCACTCGCCAGGGCTGGTCACGGCGTGGGCTTTGACGTCGATCGCGGCGACGCGAGCGGCGGTCACGTGCTTGCTGCCACGGGCCTCGATCACGGCGCTGCCGGTCAGGATGCGAATGCCTTTGGCGCGGGCTTCTTCAACCAGTGCACCACGCGGATTGCTGCGGGCGTCGGCGATGGCCACCACTTGCAGGCTGGCGTCGAGCCAATCCAGTGCAACGCGGTAGGCGTGATCGTTGTTGGTCGACAGCACCAGTTTTTTACCCGGTGCCACGCCGTAGCGACGGACGTAAGTCGACACAGCGCCGGCGAGCATGTTGCCCGGCACGTCGTTGTTGCCGTAGACCAGTGGACGCTCGTGAGCGCCGGTCGCCAGCACCACACGCTTGGCGCGAACCCGGTGGATGCGTTGACGCACCTGGCCAATCGGTGCGCGGTCGCCGAGGTGATCGGTCAGGCGCTCGTGGATGGTCAGGAAGTTATGGTCGTGGTAGCCGTTGACCGTGGCGCGCGGCAACAGCAGCACGTCCGGGGTGTTCTTCAGTTCGTCGAGGACGCTGGCGACCCATTCCACGGCAGGTTTGCCATCGAGGCTTTCGCGGGAGTCGAGCAGGCTGCCGCCGAACTCTTCCTGCTCATCGGCCAGAATGACGCGAGCACCGCTGCGAGCGGCTGCCAAAGCAGCGGCCAGGCCAGCCGGGCCACCGCCGACGATCAGCACGTCGCAGTGCTGGTTCATGTAGTCGTAGGTGTCCGGATCGTTCTCGGTCGGCGAGCGGCCAAGACCGGCAGCCTTACGAATGTACTTCTCGTAAGTCATCCAGAACGATTGCGGGTACATGAAGGTTTTGTAGTAGAAGCCCGGTGGCATCAGCTTGCCGCCGACCTTGCCGAGAATCCCCATCATGTCGTTGTTCACGCTCGGCCAGCCGTTGGTGCTGGTGGCGACCAGGCCCTGGTACAGCGCTTGTTGCGTGGCGCGTACGTTCGGGATTTGCGTGGCTTCGGTCGCGCCGATCTGCAGCACGGCGTTCGGCTCTTCGGCACCGGCGGCGAAGATGCCGCGCGGACGGGAATACTTGAAGCTGCGACCGATGATGTCGACGCCGTTGGCCAGCAGTGCAGCGGCCAGGGAATCGCCTTCAAAGCCTTTGTAGGCCTGGCCGTTGAAGGTGAAGCTCAGCACTTTGTTGCGGTCGATCCGTCCGCCATTGGACAGGCGATTGATCTGGCTCATACCTTCTCTCCCAGAGCCGTCGTAGCCGCTTTCGAGCTATCGGTCTTGTCGGTGAATTGTGGCTTGGTGCCGATCTTGTAAGTCTCGAGAATCTCGTAGGTCACGGTGTCGCGGGTGACGTTGAAGTACTGACGGCAACCGGCAACGTGATCCCACAGCTCGTGGTGCAGACCGCGAGGGTTATCGCGGAAGAACATGTAGTCGCCCCACTCCTCGTCGGTGCAGGTGTTCGGATCCAGTGGACGCGGGATGTGCGCCTGGCCGGATGCGTGGAATTCCTCTTCAGAGCGCAGCTCACCGCAGTGAGGACAGAAGATATGCAACATGGGGATTTCTCCTGTTAGTGGGCAACCGCAGCAGCGCCGTGTTCATCGATCAACGCACCGTTGTGGAAACGGTCGATGGAGAAAGGTGCGGCCAATGGGTGCATTTCACCCTTGGCCAGGCTCGCGGCAAACACGTTGCCCGAGCCAGGTGTTGCCTTGAAGCCACCGGTGCCCCAACCGCAGTTGAAGAACATGTTCGGGACCGGGGTTTTCGAGATGATCGGGCAGGCATCCGGCGTGGTGTCGACGATGCCGCCCCACTGCCGGTTCATGCGTACGCGGGACAAGACCGGGAACATCTCGACGATGGCCTGGATGGTGTGCTCGATCACCGGGTACGAACCACGCTGGCCGTAGCCGTTGTAGCCGTCGATACCGGCGCCGATCACCAGGTCGCCCTTGTCGGACTGGCTGATGTAACCGTGTACGGCGTTGGACATGATCACGCTGTCGATAATCGGCTTGATCGGCTCGGACACCAGCGCTTGCAGCGGGTGGGATTCGATCGGCAGACGGAAACCGGCGAGTTTGGCCATGTGCCCGGAGTTACCGGCGGTGACCACACCGACGCGCTTGGCGCCGATGAAGCCCTTGTTGGTTTCAACGCCGATGCACACGCCGTTTTCCTTGCGGAAACCGATCACTTCGGTCTGCTGGATCAGGTCCACGCCGAGTGCGTCAGCGGCACGGGCAAAGCCCCATGCCACGGCATCGTGACGGGCGACGCCGCCGCGACGCTGGACGGTAGCGCCCATCACCGGGTAGCGAGTGTTCTTGGAGCAGTCGAGGTACGGAATCTCGTCCGCTACTTGCTTGGCATCGAGCAGTTCGCCGTCCACGCCGTTGAGGCGGTTGGCGCTGACCCGACGCTCGGAATCACGAATGTCCTGCAGGGTGTGGCACAGGTTGTAGACGCCGCGCTGGGAGAACATCACGTTGTAGTTCAGGTCCTGGGACAGGCCTTCCCACAGTTTCATCGCGTGTTCGTACAGGTGCGCCGACTCGTCCCACAGGTAGTTCGAGCGAACGATGGTGGTGTTGCGCGCGGTGTTACCGCCGCCCAGCCAGCCTTTTTCGACCACGGCCACGTTGGTGATGCCGTGTTCCTTGGCCAGGTAGTAAGCCGTGGCGAGACCATGCCCGCCACCGCCGACGATGACCACGTCGTAGACCTTTTTAGGGGTCGGCGTGCGCCACATTTTCTGCCAGTTTTCATGATGGCTGAGGGAGTGTTTGAAGAGGCCGAAGCCCGAGTAGCGTTGCATAGTCATTTACTCCAAAACCGCGCTCAGCGATAAACCGGGAAGTCCGCGCACAGGGCCGACACTTGCTGCGCGACGTTCGCTTCGACATCGGCGTCGCCGAGGTTGTCGAGGATGTCGCAGATCCAGCCGGCCAGCGTGACGCACTGGGTCACCTTGAAGCCGCGTGTGGTCACCGCAGGGGTGCCGATACGCAGGCCGGAAGTGACGAACGGCGACTGTGGATCGTTCGGGACAGCGTTCTTGTTCACAGTGATGTGGGCGCGACCGAGTGCTGCATCCGCCTCTTTGCCGGTGAGGCCCTGACGAATCAGGCTGACCAGGAACAGGTGGTTATCGGTGCCGCCGGACACTACATCGTAGCCGCGTTTGATAAATACGCCGGCCATGGCCTGGGCGTTATCGATCACTTGTTGCTGGTAAGCCTTGAAACCTGGCTCCAGCGCTTCCTTGAAGCACACCGCTTTACCGGCGATGACGTGCATCAGCGGGCCGCCTTGGGCACCCGGGAATACGGCTGCGTTGAGCTTCTTCTCGATTTCTTCGTTGGCCTTGGCCAGGATCAGGCCGCCACGCGGACCGCGCAGGGTCTTGTGGGTGGTGGTGGTCACCACGTCGGCGTACGGCAGCGGGTTCGGGTACAGGCCGGCAGCGACCAGACCGGCAACGTGGGCCATGTCGACGAACAGCAGCGCACCGACCTTGTCGGCGATCTGACGGAAGCGTGGGAAGTCGAGGGTCTTGGAGTAAGCCGAGAAGCCGGCAACGATCATCTTCGGCTTGCACTCGACGGCCAGGCGCTCGACTTCGTCGTAGTCGATCAGACCGGTCTTGGTGTCGATGCCGTACTGCACGGCGTTGTACAGCTTGCCCGAGGACGAAACCTTGGCGCCGTGGGTCAGGTGACCGCCGTGGGCCAGGCTCATGCCCAGAATGGTGTCGCCGGCTTGCAGCAGGGCCAGGTAAACGGCGCTGTTGGCCGAAGAGCCGGAGTGCGGCTGCACGTTGGCGTAATCGGCGCCGAACAGTTGCTTGGCGCGTTCGATGGCCAGTGCTTCAACCTTGTCGACGTGCTCGCAGCCACCGTAGTAGCGCTTGCCCGGATAGCCTTCGGCGTATTTGTTGGTCAGGCCGCTGCCCTGAGCTTCCATGACGCGTTTGCTGGTGTAGTTTTCGGACGCGATCAGCTCGATGTGATCTTCCTGGCGTTGCTCCTCGGCATTCATCGCCGCCAGCAGTGCATCGTCGTAACCTTTGATCTGGTCTTGCTTGCTGAACATCGCGTCTCTCCCAGCGGCATCTGTGCGCCATTCGTCTCGGTAAGGCACGGCGTTTCGGCAGTGCCCTTTGATAGCGATGGTATGACCGGCGCAGACAGGTCAAATGCCTACGGACGCCACGCAAAGGTGCGTTTACGACATGGCGGGAAATGACAGACCGAGCCCCGTTCTCAAATCAGCGGTAAACCCTGTGGGAGCTGGCTTGCCAGCGATGAGGGCGTCACATACAGCATTGATGGCGGCTGACCCACCGCTATCGCTGGCAAGCCAGCTCCTACAGGGGTTAGGTGGCGATCTGGCGGACGAGTAACAGAAGCAGGAAATGCAGCGGATAGAGCGCATACGCCCAGCGCCGCATGGGTGGAGGATTGATGCGTCGCGCATGTCGCAACAAGAACAACCCGAGCCATGGCGCGATCAGACAAGTGGCAATGCCTGGGATCGCCGCACTGTTACCCAACCGGGCGGAGTAATACAGCACCTCCCACTGATTGGCAGCCAGACAGATCAACCCCGGCAACAGGCTGAAATACCAGGGCCGCTTGATCACCAGCAACATCGCCAGCGGCAACAACACACCAAAAACGCCGAACATCAGGTATTCCGTGAACACCGCTGCCAGCACTAAGACAGCAACCGCAAGCAGGCGCGATGGCAGCGTCTTTTGCTGCCAACCGCGCGCGACCAACAGCCCAAGCGCCAGCGTAGGCAGCACGTTCAAGGTGTCGGGATCGGGGATGTACATCCTGTAAGGGATTTCGCTGATAGCACTAAACAGAATCAACCAGCCCAGATACCGCCATTGAGGTGTGACTTGTCGTGAACGCGACAGGTTCGCCGCCATTGCCAGACAGAACCACGGAAATGCCAGTCGTCCGGGCACATACAGCAGATCGAGGGAATAACCGACATATCGCAGGTGATCGAGCACCATGCTCAGCAGCGCCAGCCACTTGAGCAGATCCAGTGCCCCATCCCGTTGAGTCATGTGCATAATCGCCCGTCGTCTTTGTATTTTTCTGTCAGACGCATCCTGTGTGCTCGCCGGATGATCTTCGGTAAAGTGCGCACCATCATTGACCACGAGACGCTTCACCATAAGCGTCCCGACCACGGAAAGCAGGGCCATGACCGATAAGAGCCAACAATTCGCCAGCGACAACTATTCCGGTATCTGCCCTGAAGCCTGGGCGGCGATGGAACAGGCCAACCACGGCCACCAGCGCGCCTACGGCGACGATGAATGGACCGCTCGCGCGTCCGATGATTTCCGCAAACTGTTCGAAACCGACTGCGAAGTGTTCTTCGCCTTCAACGGCACCGCCGCCAACTCCTTGGCCCTGTCGTCGCTGTGCCAGAGTTACCACAGCGTGATCTGCTCGGAAACCGCCCACGTCGAAACCGACGAATGCGGCGCGCCGGAGTTCTTTTCCAACGGCTCCAAGCTGCTGGTCGCCCGCACCGAGAACGGCAAGCTGACCCCGGAATCGATCCGCGAAGTGGCCCTCAAGCGCCAGGACATTCACTACCCGAAACCGCGCGTCGTGACCCTGACCCAGGCCACCGAAGTCGGCAGCGTCTACACCCCGGAAGAAATCCGCGCCATCAGCGCCACTTGCAAAGAACTCGGCCTGAACCTGCACATGGACGGCGCGCGCTTCTCCAACGCCTGCGCGTTCCTCGGCTGCACGCCGGCCGACCTGACCTGGAAGGCCGGCGTTGACGTGCTGTGCTTCGGCGGCACGAAAAACGGCATGGCAGTGGGTGAAGCGATTCTGTTCTTCAACCACAAACTGGCCGAAGACTTCGACTATCGCTGCAAGCAGGCCGGGCAACTGGCCTCGAAAATGCGTTTCCTCTCGGCACCGTGGGTCGGGATCCTGGAAAACGACGCCTGGCTCAAATACGCCCGCCACGCCAACCATTGTGCGCAACTGCTGGCGGAACTGGTCAGCGATATCCAGGGCGTGGAGCTGATGTTCCCGGTGCAGGCCAACGGCGTGTTCCTGCAACTCTCGGAACCGGCCATCGCCGCACTGACCGCCAAGGGCTGGCGCTTCTACACCTTCATCGGCAACGGCGGCGCCCGCTTCATGTGCTCCTGGGACACCGAGGAAGAACGCGTACGTGAATTGGCAGCAGATATCCGCGAAGTGATGTCCCGCTAACAACACAAAACCTGTAGGAGCCAGCTTGCTGGCGATCCAGACGACGCGGTGTGCCTGACACACCGCCATCGCCGGCAAGCCGGCTCCTACAAATTCCCGTCCCGCCTCCCATTCCGCGTACGACGAAAAACCTGTAGGAGCCGGCTTGCTGGCGATCGCTGCAACGCGGTACACCCGACACACCGCCATCGCTAGCAAGCCAGCTCCTACAAATTCGCGCCCCACCTCCCATCCTGTGTACGACACAAACCCTGTAGGAGCCGGCTTGCTGGCGATCCAGACGACGCGGTGTGCCTGACACACCGTCATCGCCGGCAAGCCGGCTCCTACAAATTCCCGCCCTACCTCCCATCCTGCGTACGACACAAACCCTGTAGGAGCCAGCTTGCTGGCGATTGCCGAAACGCGGTACACCCGACACACCACCATCGCCAGCAAGATGCACCACGCATGTTGGTCTACATTGAAGCGCTCAGATAACAATAATCAGGAGCGCACGCATGTCCCTTCAAGGCAAAACCCTGTTCATCACCGGCGCCAGCCGCGGGATTGGTCGTAAGATCGCGCTGCGGGCCGCGCGCGATGGGGCCAACATCGTGATTGCAGCCAAAAGTGCAGAGCCGCACGCCAAATTGCCGGGCACGATTTTCAGTGTCGCAAAGGAAGTCGAAGCCGCCGGCGGCAAGGCGCTGGCGCTGCAGGTGGATGTGCGTGATGAAGTCGCGGTGCGTGAGGCACTGGCCCAGGCCAACGAACATTTCGGCGGCATCGATGCGCTGGTCAACAACGCCGGCGCGATCAAGCTGACCGGGGTTCAGCACATCGAGCTCAAGCGCTTTGACCTGATGCACCAGATCAACACCCGCGCCGTATTGCTGTGCAGCCAGGCAGCCTTGCCTTACCTGAAGAAAAGCAGCGGTCATATCCTCAACCTGTCACCGCCACTGAACCTGGCAACCAAGTGGTTCGCCCAATACAGCCCGTACACCGTGACCAAATACGGCATGAGCATGCTCACGTTGGGCATGAGCGAGGAATTCAAGAATTACGGGGTCAGCGTCAATTCGCTGTGGCCGCAGACCATGATCGCCACCGCTGCCATCGAATTTCAATTGGGCTCACGCGAGTCGTTCAAACATGCGCGTACGCCGGAAATCATGGCGGATGCCGCACACGTCATCCTGGACAGCAGCGGTCGCAGCATCACCGGTCAGTTGCTGATTGACGAGGAAATTCTGCGGGAGCACGGCGTGACCGAATTCAATCATTACCGCTTTGAGCCCGGCACCAACGACAAGTTGATGCCAGACCTATTCGTCGACTGAGATATCCACAACCTTGTAGGAGCTGTCGAGTGAAACGAGGCGGCGATCTTTTGACTTCAAAGATCAAGGTCAAAAGATCGCCGCCTCGTTTCACTCGACAGCTCCTACAGGTTTATCGTGCGACCATCAGTACTCGATGCGAACGTCGCCCTTCGGCACGCTGCAGCACGACAGGATGAACCCTTCGGCCTCGTCTTCCTCGGTGATCCCGCCGTTGTGGTCCATCTCCACTTCGCCGCCAAGCTTGAGCACCTTGCAGGTGCCGCAAATGCCCATGCCGCAAGCTTTCGGAATCATCAGGCCGACCTTGGCGGCCGCCGCATGCACGGTCTCGCCCGGTGCCACACGGATGCTCTTGCCCGAGGCGGTGAATTCCACCTCATGCAAATCAGCCGCATCGATTTCCGGCGCGTCAGCGGCCTGCTCGGCATTCTCCACGGCATCGGCGATCGCCTCTGGCGGCGTGGCGCCGAATGATTCCTCGTGGTAGTGCTTCATATTGAAGCCGGCGTTTTCCAGCAGGCGCTTGACCGCGTTCATGTAAGGCGTCGGGCCGCAGCAGAACACTTCGCGCTCAAGGAAGTCCGGGACCATCAGTTCCAGCATCTTGTGGTTCAGATAACCGCGATAACCGGCCCATGGCTCACCGAAACCATGTTTTTCACAGATCAGGTGCAGGCTGAAATTTTCGATCCGCGCGGCCATGTGTTCCAGCTCGCGGTGATAAATGATGTCTTTCGGCGAGCGGGCGCTGTGGATAAACGCCATATCGACATTGCCGTTGGTATCGAAGAACCAGCGGGCCATGGACATGCACGGCGTGATGCCCACGCCGCCACTGAGGTACAGCACTTTCGGGTTCGGGAAGTCGATCGCGTTAAACAGCCCGACCGGGCCGTGCACCGCCAGTTCGTAGCCTTCATGCAGGGTGTCGTGCAGCCAGTTCGAGACCTTGCCGCCCGGCACGCGCTTGATCGTTACCGAAAAGCTGTACGGCACCGAGGGCGAACTGGAAATGGTGTACGAACGCATGATCTGCTGGCCATCGATTTCCAGCTCCAGGGTGACGAACTGCCCCGGCTTGAAGAAGAACATGATCGGCTGGTCGGCCATAAAGCAGAAGGTGCGCACATCCCAGGTTTCCTGGATGACTTTGACGCAACGGACGATGTGTCGGCCATTGGCCCAGGTCTGGGTGGTTACCGGATTCAGGAAGCTGTTGGACATGCTGTTCTCCACCGCCGATGGTCGGCCTTATGTTGACGATTCTGCGTATAGCGCAGATCACCCATTTACCTATCTGCGACATTCACATACTTATCGCGACCAGCCCCCAACTGCCGGGGGTTACGCGTCGGGAACAGATTGGGCCATGTCGCCCATGGATAAGGTTCCGGGCAACGCCGGCCCCACACTCGCCCCATACCAAGACATAACCATTACACCTTGCGTAGCAAACCTGATTAGCCACTTTCGCCGGCCACACAGAATGGCCTTGAGGATTAAATGATGGACGTCACTACTACCCTGAGCCTGGGCGATCCACTGGAACCCGCACGCAAGGCCACCGCGCAGATGCTGCAAGAGCGCGAGCGCACCTTCTCGCTGCCGCAGCCGTTTTACTCTGACGAGCGGCTGTTTGATATCGACATGCAGGAGATCTTCCAGAAAGAGTGGTTGATCGCCGGCATGACCTGCGAAATCCCGACCAAGGGCAACTACCTGACCCTGCAAGTCGGCAAGAACCCGATCATCGTGATTCGCGGCGCCGAAGGCGTGGTTCACGCCTTCCACAACGTCTGCCGTCACCGCGGTTCGCGGCTGTGCACCAGTGATAAAGGCAAAGTCGCCAAGCTGGTCTGCCACTACCACCAGTGGACCTACGAGCTGGACGGCCGTCTGCTGTTCGCCGGCACCGAAATGGGCGCCGATTTCGACATGAAGCAGTACGGCCTGAAACCGGTGAACGTGAAGACCGCCGGCGGCTATATCTTCATCAGCCTGTCGGAGAACCCGCCGGCCATCGATGACTTCCTGTCGACGCTGAGCCATTACATGGAACCGTACGACATGGAAAACACCAAGGTGGCGGTGCAAACCACCTTGATGGAAAAGGCCAACTGGAAACTGGTGCTGGAAAACAACCGCGAGTGCTACCACTGCAACGCGTCGCACCCGGAACTGCTGAAAACCTTGCTGGAATGGGACGACGTTACCGACCCGCGCGCCGACCAGGCGTTCAAGGACCACGTCGCCGCTTCCGCCGCTGCCTGGGAAGCCGAGAAGATCCCTTACGCCCACGCCAGTTTCGGCCTGCGTAACCGCATCGTGCGCATGCCGCTGCTCAAGGGCACCGTGTCGATGACCATGGACGGCAAACAGGGTTGCGCCAAACTCATGGGCCGCATCAAGAACCCGGACCTGGGCTCGATGCGCATCCTGCACCTGCCGCACTCGTGGAACCACTGCATGGGCGACCATATCATCGTCTTCACGGTGTGGCCGATCAGCGCGCAGGAAACCATGGTCACCACCAAGTGGATCGTGCACAAGGACGCGGTCGAAGGCGTCGACTACGACGTGGAGCGCATGCGCCAGGTCTGGGATGCCACCAACGACCAGGACCGTCGCCTGGCTGAAGAAAACCAGCGCGGGATCAACTCCTCGGCGTACCAGCCTGGGCCTTACTCCAAGACCTATGAGTTTGGTGTGGTGAACTTTGTGGATTGGTACAGCGAGCGTTTGCTGAACAACCTCGGCGCTGAGCCTGCGCCTTACCTCAAAGGGGTTCCGGTTCAGGGTTAAAGATCAAAAGCATCGCGAGCAGGCTCGCTCCCACAGGGGATCTTTGGCGCACCGAAGATCAAATGTAGGAGCAAGCTTGCTCGCGATGGCGCCATCCCTCGCAACACATCCCCTTCTGACTCTCCGCGACATTAGAACTGTACGAAATATGATCTATTCCGTTCAGCGCTATGCCCTACGTGGCTTTCAGCCTTCCGCAAACAAGTTATCCACACCTCCACCCACAGCTAATGGGGACAAGTGTGCGACGCCCCCTAACTTTCTCCACAGAAACCGAAGAAAATCCGTGACTTATCCAGAAGCAGGGTTTTGAACAGCGATTGGTTATTTTTTGATCTGACACCTGAAAGCCACGAAGTACGTGGCCTGTAGCGGATGGCGAACACCTTATCCACAGAAGCGCCAACAGACTTTGGGGGCAACTTCGCCGTCTCTGTGGAAAACCGCCGAAAGCCGCGATAAATCAGGGTTTACGCGAGGTTCGCCGCTCCAAACCGGCAAATTGATCATTTTTTAATCATACAGCTAACAGGCCCGGTTTATATGGCCTGTAGCGGACAGCGAACATCTTATCCACAGAAGCGCCAACAGAGATTGGGGGCAAGTATTGGCGAACGAACAGACTTATCCTCTGGAAAAAGCCCGAAAAAACCGTAACTTAGGCTGGTTGTTTTTTGTACGAAGGCTTGAAGGGCTTGATTTGTATGGCGTGCAGCGATGGGCGAACACGTTATCCACAGAAGCGCTAACAGGGATTGTGGGTAACCGTGATCAAACCCTGTTGAAACAGGACAAGCCCGAAGCAATATCCAGATTCAACTCGTAATCATTGAATGCACGCCATCCGAGCAAAATCGACGGTACGTACTGCCCAAGCAGCATCGACGGCGGGATCGTAAAGTCCGGGTAGTACTTGTAGGCGATCAGACGGGTACGTCCGGACAAGCTCAACTCGCCCTTGAAGATCTGGTGGTGCGGCTTATCGATGACATGAACAGGTGAAGTGCCGGGCGAGGCCGATGTCAGGTAATCCACATTGCCGGTGTCGATAATCGCCACGGTCGCACGCCGATCCAGCCGCGCAGCAAGGGTCAATCGTTGATTGATGTCGATACGGACGAAGGTGACTGGCGAATCACATCGTGTGGGCGCCGCAGCGTTGATCTCCAGCGTCTTTTTCGTAATGTTCAATCGTCCCAGCTTACCGATCAGATCGAGCCCCAATAAGTTATCCCGATCACTGACAAACACCAGGACGTTCCTGAACTCGCTTGCACCGATCTTCAGGGACTCAAGGATTCCGAGCTTGGCCGCCAGGTCCCGCTCGCCGTAGAAGGTGCTGTAGCCGTAATCAGAGTCGGTCAGCAGCTTGATGCCCATCTGCTTCGCGGTTTCGCTGTTGACCCGGGTTTGCGGGGCGCCCGTGTCAAGAATGAACCGCGCCGAAACACCGTTGGCGGCTCTTACATCGAGGTACGGCAGCACCTCATTCGTCTCGTGGCCATCGTCTGGGGAAGGATGAATCGGCAGCACTTCGCGTCGCGGTGATCTTGTCAGCGAGAAATCGGCGACCTGACGCAAGGTCGCGATCGATTCGCTGCCGAACATGGAGAACAACTGTTGGAGTTCAGGGTCATTGGCGATGGCTTGAGCATGGCGCCGCTTGATTGCCAGGTAGTAGTCGGGCAGCTGATTGGCGGCCTTGGTCTCGAACATTCTGGCGAGAACGGTGACTGAACAATTGAGGTTTTTATCAGGCGCCAACACCTGATCGCAATGTCGCTTCATTTGCGCCAGGGAAGCGTTCCGCCCCTGCGCAGAGTCGATCCATTGATAGAAATCCGGATCGCCCTGGCGGGTTTCAGCGGCCGCAGCCATCACAACCAGCATCACGCCACAGATCAGACATGTCTCACGCCGACTGACCGTGCTCATCGGCAACCCATTCCTGAAAACGAGTTTTATGAATCAGCGCTGCTGCCGCCTCGGGCCGCTCATTAAGAAATGTAGCTCACTAGGGCCACTGCATGAGGTAAGCGTCGCCGGTCACCCGAATCATCGGGTGTGGCGTGATCTGGCAGGTATCGACGATGCGGAAACCATGCCGCTCATAGAAACGACGGGCGCCGGTGTTGACGGCGTAGTCGATCAGGCTCAAGCCCTTGAGCCCCAACTGGCGGGCACGTTCGTGAGCGTGGGCGAGGAACTGCTTGCCAAGGCCCTGGTTGCGCCAGCCTTCATGCAACGCGAGGCTGGAGATGTAGAGCGTGTCGGGGATTTCCATGTCGGCATACGGCGCCAGCACCGGGTCGGTGGTGGGCTCGGCCAGTGGATCGTGGCGCATCACATAGCTGTGCATCATGCCGATGACGTGGCCGTCAGCCTCGGCGATGAGGCAGTTCTGGTAGGAGAAATCCACGTCGTCACGGGCGTAACGCAGGGCGCCGACGTCCAACAGGTCCTGGCCGGGTTCGGCGATTTGGCTCCAGATGTAATCCGAAGCGCCCTCTGAGGAAATCTGGAACAAACGGGCAATTTCCCGCGCGTCGCTGCGCAAGGCCGAACGAAATTTGACGATCATTATTTTGTCCCTTGTAGGAGTGAGCCTGCTCGCGATAGCGGTGGATCAGCTGAATAGATGTCAACTGATACACCGCTATCGCGAGCAGGCTCACTCCTACATTAGTTCTGTGCAGATTTGCGGTTAGCGGACCACGCCTTCTTCGATCAGCAATTTGAGAATCGCTTCGGCACCCGCTTGCGCCGTGACGCCTTTGAGCACCTGCCCGCCGCCGCCACTGGCCTTGGCCGTCGCCGCTTTCATCCGGTCCGCGCCGCTTTTGGCTTTGATCACTTTCAAGCGTTTAGGCCGAGGCTTGGCCGGTTGCAGCGTCGATACGGCCAGCAACTCATCCTCGACCACTTCGACTTCATCCGCCTGCAACACACCACGCCGGGCCGGGCCATACGCGCTCTGACGAGGCTTCGGCGCTGCGTTATCCACAGTCGCCAGGAACGGCAGCCGCACCTTCAAACGACGGCGCTGACCACGGGGCAACGCTTGAAGGACAAGCGCCGAACTGCCATCGATGGATTCCACCTGAGCCAGCCCGACCACCAGCGGCCAGCCGAGGTTTTCCGCCAGCAGGAACGGCAGCATGCCTGAGCCTTCGCCGGTTTCTGCCTGGCTGCCAGTCAGCACGACTTGTGCTCCGGCATCGCGCAAATAGGCGGTCAACGCCGGCAAGGCATCGGCACCGGATGGTTGCTCCAGCACGTGCAGTTGTTCCAGGCCCATGCCCAGATAGGCGCGCAGCGCAGGCTCCGCGACGTCGCCGGCATGCAGCACTTGCAGGTTATCCCCAGCCAGTTGCAGACCCAGTTCCACCGCCCGCGCATCCTGCTCCGCGCGACGTGGCCGGCCGGAGGTCGGGTGGGCGCCGATGGACACCAGGCTGATGATTTTCGTGCTCATAACCCTTTCCTTCCCTTAAGCCGCATCGCGCTTGGCGTCGTCGCGATAAGCCGCTATCGCATCGATCAAGGCTTGAAGAATCTCGGCGCTCTCGCCGATCACCGACAGGTCGGCCCGTTTGATCATGTCGCAACCTGGGTCAAGGTTGATCGCCACCACCTTGTCGCAGGCACCGATGCCTTGCAGGTGCTGGATCGCCCCGGAAATCCCCACCGCCACGTAGACCCTCGCGGTGACCCACGTGCCGGACGCGCCGACCTGACGGTCACGGGCCATGAAGCCATCGTCCACCGCCACACGGGATGCGCCTTCGGTGGCGCCGAGCGCTTCGGCAGTCCTGTGGAAAAGTCCCCAGTCCTTGACGCCGTTGCCGCCGGAGAAGATGAACTCTGCTTCGGCCATCGGAATTGCCGCCGGGTCCACGGCCACAGCGCCCAGATCCTCGATCCTCGACAGGCTGCGTGCCACGGTTGTGGATAACTCCACCGGCAAGGCTTCATGACGGGTTTCGCTGACCGGCTCGGCGCATTCGGCGGCGGCCAGAATCAAGCGTGCGACCGGACGCGCAAGGTCTTGCAACCCGGCGCCAGCGCGGCCGATGCATTCCTGATCCTTGACCTGCCAGACCCGCGTGGCCGGGCGTTCGCCCAGTGCAGCGGCAAAGCGCCGACCGAGTTCGCCGCCACCGCTGCGGCTGTCCGGCAGCAGCCAGTGACGCGGGCTGAACTGGTTATCCACAGCCCGCAGGCCCTGGACACGTTGCTCCGGTGCATAACCACTGAATTCGTCGCCTTCGAGTACCAGCAAGCGATCGACGCCGGCGGTGGTAAAGGCGTTTTCCTTGTGTTCGCCGAAGACCACGGCCAACACCGCGCCGTCCTTGCCGGCCAACTGGTGAGCCAGGCCGAGCAAATCCTTGTCGTGGCTGCTCAAGCGGCCACCGACCATGTCCGGCACCACGCTGATGTAAAACGCAGGTGCTGGCACTTGATGCAGCGGCAATTGCACTTCAACAGCCGCCGAGCGTTTGGTCGCCCCGCCCTGCTGCGCGCCGCTGCGGTCGATGCGCTTGATGCCATTGGGACCGATAAAACCGATGCCATGCGGGTTCTTGCGGATGACGCCGTTCGGCCCCATCCAGCTGTGTTGCGCCGGCTGCATGGCCGCGTGCAGCGGGTGCAGGCGGTTACGGGCAATCCATTCGGCGCGGGGGTCGCGGCGGATAATGTCGCTCATCAGTGGGCCTCCGCAGGTTCACGTTGGGCCGGTGTGGACGGTTTGCTTGGCGCTGCGTCTTCAAGCAATGCGTCCGCCACCAGCTCGGCGATGTCCTTGATCAACGGACGTGGTTCGACCACGCCTTCGAGCATCGCGGTGCATTGTGGACAACCCACGGCCACCAGTTCGGCGCCGGTTTCGCGGATGTCTTCCATGCGCATGTCGGGGATCCGCTGCTTGCCCGGAATGTCGGTGATCGGCGCGCCGCCACCGCCGCCGCAGCAGCGTGAACGGAAACCGGAGCGTTGCATCTCTTTCACTTCAATCCCGAGGGCGCGCAGCACTTCTCGCGGCGCCTCGTATTCGCCGTTGTAGCGACCGAGGTAGCACGGGTCGTGATAGGTCACGCTGCTGCCTTTGTGCTGGCCGAGATTGAGCGCGCCGGCGTCGATGATTTCGGCCATGTAGGTGCTGTGGTGCTGCACCAGGTAGTTGCCGTCGAAGGCGCCGTACTCATTTTTCAGCACGTGGAAACTGTGCGGGTCGCAGGTGACGATGCGGTTGAAGCTGTACTTGGCCAGGGTCTGGATGTTGCGTTTGGCCAGCAACTGGAAGGTCGCTTCGTCGCCCAGACGTCGGGCCACGTCACCGCTGTCGCGTTCTTCGAGGCCGAGTACCGCGAAGTCGACCTTGGCCGCTTTCAGCACTTTGACGAAGGCACGCAAGGTGCGCTGGTTGCGCATGTCGAAGGCGCCGTCGCCGACCCAGAACAGCACGTCGGTGGATTTTTTCTCGCTGAGCAGATTGAGGTTCAAATCCGCCGCCCAGTTCATCCGCCCACCCGGTGCGAAACCGCCAGGGTTGTCGGTGGCAATCAGGTTTTCCAGGACTTCGGCGCCCTTGTTCGGGGTCGCGCCTTTTTCCAGGGTCAGATGGCGACGCATGTCGACGATGGCATCGACGTGCTCGATCATCATCGGGCATTCCTCGACACAGGCACGGCAGGTGGTGCAGGACCACAGGGTCTCGGCGTCCACCAGACCGTTGACGATCGGTTGATGCGGATTGCCCGCGTGTTCGCCGATGGCTTTGCCCGGATAGGGGCTGCCGGCGAACTTGGCATCGGTGCCGCCGGCAAGGCCGACGACCATGTCCTGAATCAGCTTTTTCGGGTTCAGCGGCTGGCCGGCGGCGAACGCCGGGCACGCGGCTTCACATTTACCGCATTGCACACAGGCATCGAAACCGAGCAGTTGGTTCCAGGTGAAATCCTTGGGTTTTTCCACGCCCAGCGGTGCGTTTGGATCGTTCAGGTCCAGCGGTTTCAAACCGGTGGAACGACCGCCGCCAAAACGCTCGGCGCGACGGTGCCAGGCCAGGTGCAGCGCACCGGCGAAGGCGTGCTTCATCGGCCCGCCCCAGGTCATGCCGAAGAACAATTCCGAAACGCCCCACAGCACGCCGATGCCGAGGATCGCTGCCACCACCCAACCGCCAAAATTCTCCGGAAGGATGCCGGCGACCGGCAGAGTCAACAGGAAGAAGCTCGCCGAGAACGCCAACAAGCTTTTCGGCAGGCGCATCCACGGCCCTTTGGACAGGCGAGCCGGCGGGTTGCGACGACGCAGGTACACAAAGATCGCACCGACGAACATCACCACTGTCATCAACAACAGCGCGTAACCGAGGATGCGGTTATGCAGGCCGAAACCGTGCACCAGAATCGCCAGCACGATGGACGCCACCGCACCACCGGCCGTGGCCACGTGGGTGTTGGCGATGTATTTGTCCCGCGCGACGACGTGGTGCAAATCGACCATGTAGCGCTTGGGCATGGCGAAAAGGCCACCGATCAGGTCGACCTTGGAGGCTCGGCCCCGGCGCCACATGGCCACCCGCCGCAACGCGCCGAGGACAGCAAGGCCCAGGGCAGCGAACAACAGGATTGGAAGAAGGGTGTTCAACATGGTGGAGCTCCCAAAGACCGCAGGGTCTTGCAGGCCAAACTACCTGGATGCCTTGCCCGATTCCCTGTAGGAGCGAGGCTTGCCCGCGAATGCGATGGGTCAGCCGACAACATTGTTGAATGTCAGGACGCCTTCGCGGGCAAGCCTCGCTCCTACAGGGTTATCCACAAGCTCTTAGAAATCCTTGCACAGCCGCAGCGCGTCGTAGATCGCCGCGTGCACGTTACGCTGGGCCACGCAGTCGCCGATGCGGAACAGCAGGTAGCCGTCACCGCTCTGCTCAAGGCATGGCTGCGGCTTGATCGCGAACAAGGCTTCGACGTCGATCTGGCCTTTGTTACGCGAGCCGTCCTTCAGCGCGTAGTAGATTTCTTCGTCCGGGCGCACGCCGTTTTCCACGACCACCTGGTCGACCACCCGCTCCTCTTTGGCGCCGGTGTATTCGTTTTCCAGCACCGCCACCAGCTTGTCGCCTTCGCGGTAGACCTTCTCCAGCATCATGTCCCCGGTCATGATCACTTCTTTCGGGTACATGCTGCGGTAGTAAGTCGGGAACGACGTACCGCCAATCGCGACGCCCGGCTTGATGTCGTCGGTGACGATCTCGACCTGGCTGCCCTTGTCGGCGAGGAAGTCGGCAGTCGACATCCCGGTGAACTCGCAAATAGTGTCGTAGACCAGCACGTTCTTGCCCGGCGCGACCTTGCCGTCGAGCACGTCCCAGCTGCTGACCACCAGGCCTTCAGCCGCGCCCCAGTGTTCGTTCTGCTCAAGGAACGGATGACCGCCAACCGCCAGCACCACCACATCCGGACGCAGGTCCATGATGGTCGGTGCATCAGCCGCAGTGCCCAGGCGCAGGTCGACTTTCAACCGTGCCAGTTCCAGCTGATACCAGCGGGTGATACCGGCGATCTGGTCACGCTGCGGCGCTTTCGACGCCGTGGTGATCTGCCCGCCAATGAATTCCTTTTTCTCGAACAGGGTCACGTCGTGGCCACGTTCGGCGGCCACGCGGGCGGCTTCCATCCCGGCAGGACCGGCCCCGACCACCACCACCTTGCGTTTCACGCCGGTGGTTTTTTCGATGATGTGCGGCAGGCCCATGTATTCACGGGAGGTCGCCGCGTTCTGGATGCACAACACATCCAGGCCTTGATACTGACGGTCGATGCAGTAGTTCGCGCCGACGCATTGTTTGATCTGGTCGATCTGGCCCATCTTGATCTTGGCGATCAGGTGCGGGTCAGCGATGTGCGCGCGAGTCATGCCGACCATGTCGACGTAACCGCCCTCCAGAATGCGGGTCGCCTGGTTCGGGTCCTTGATGTTCTGTGCGTGCAGCACCGGAACCTTGACCACTTCCTTGATGCCGGCCGCCAGGTGCAGGAACGGCTCCGGCGGGTAACTCATGTTCGGAATCACGTTGGCCAGGGTGTTGTGAGTGTCGCAACCCGAGCCCACGACGCCGAGGAAATCGAGCATGCCGGTGTCGTCGTAATACTTGGCAATCTGCTTCATGTCCTCGTGGGACAGGCCGTCCGGGTGGAATTCGTCACCACAGATACGCATGCCCACGCAGAAATCGTCACCGACCTCGGCGCGCACAGCTTTCAACACTTCCAGGCCGAACTTCATGCGACCTTCGAAGCTGCCGCCCCATTCGTCGGTACGTTTGTTGACCCGCGGGCTCCAGAACTGGTCGATCATGTGCTGGTGCACGGCCGACAGCTCGACACCGTCCAGGCCACCGGCCTTGGCACGGCGGGCCGCTTGGGCGTAGTTGCCGATCACCCGCCAGATTTCTTCCGGCTCGATGGTTTTGCAGGTGGCGCGGTGCACCGGTTCACGGATACCGGACGGCGACATCAGCGTCGGCCAGTTGAAACCGTCCCAGCGCGAACGCCGGCCCATGTGGGTAATCTGAATCATGATCTTGGCGCCGTGCTTATGCATGGCGTCGGCCAGATTCTGGAAGTGCGGAATAATGCGGTCGGTGGACAGGTTCACCGAACTCCACCACTCCTGCGGGCTGTCGATAGCCACCACGGAGGAACCGCCGCAAATCGCCAGGCCGATCCCGCCCTTGGCTTTCTCTTCGTAATACTTGACGTACCGATCGGTGGTCATGCCGCCGTCGGTCGCGTAGACCTCGGCATGCGCGGTGCTGAGCACGCGGTTACGGATGGTCAGTTTGCCGATCTGGATCGGCTGGAACATTGCTTCGAAAGCCATGGCGGGTTCCTCGACTTACAACGGCTTGACGGTGAACAAACCGTCGTCGTGGCCTTCTTCGGAGCCACCGTAGACTTGTTCGGCAACGGTGCGAATCTTGCTGCCGCGGGCTTGCAGAATCTGGTCCATGGCACCGGCAAACCAGCCAGTGAACATGTAGTCGACCTTGCGCCCGACCTTGCCGTACACGTAGACGAAAGCGGAGTGTTCGAGCTTGACGCTGGCGGTGCCTTTGTCGAGGTCGATGTCCTGGATCTTGAACAGGCCCCAGCCGCGTTGCGACAGGCGCTTCATGTAGTGCTCGAACACCGCGACGCCTTCCAGGCCGTGGCATTCAGCTTCTTTTTCACACCAGTGCCAGGCGGACTTGTAGCCGGCCTTGTAGAGAATTTCGGCGTAGGCGTCGGCGCCCAGCACTTCCTCGATGCCCATGTGGTTGTTGACGAAGAAATGACGCGGCACGTACAGCATCGGCAGGGCGTCGGAGGTCCAGACACCGGTTTCGCTGTCGACTTCGATAGGCAATTGCGGGGCGATCTTGGCCATGGAAACTTAACTCCAGAAAAATTTTGGTGTTGCCCCCGGCACGGATGGCCGGGGGAAAGAATTCAGAGGTGCGGCGGCTTATTCGCCCCAGACATCTTTCAAGACGTTGACCCAGTTCTCGCCCATGATCTTGCGGACCACGCGCTCGGAATGGCCGCGCTTGAGCAGGGTTTCGGTCAGGTTCGGGAACTCGCCGACGGTGCGGATGCCCAGCGGGTTGATGATCTTGCCGAAGCTGGTCAGACGGCGGGCGTAGCCCTTGTCATGGGTCAGGTATTCGAAGAAGTCCTGGCCATGGCCCTGGGTGAAGTCGGTGCCGATGCCGATGGCGTCTTCGCCGACGATGTTCATGGTGTATTCGATGGCTTCGGCGTAGTCGTCGATGGTCGAATCGATGCCCTTGGCGAGGAACGGCGCGAACATGGTCACGCCGACGAAACCGCCGTGGTCGGCGATGAACTTCAGTTCTTCATCGGATTTGTTGCGCGGGTGAATTTTCAGACCCGACGGCAGGCAATGGGAGTAGCAGACCGGTTTCTTCGATTCGAGGATGACTTCTTCGGAAGTCTTGGAACCGACGTGGGACAGGTCGCACATGACCCCGACGCGGTTCATCTCGGCAACGATTTCGCGACCGAAGCCCGACAGGCCGCCATCGCGCTCGTAGCAACCGGTGCCGACCAGGTTCTGGGTGTTGTAGCACATCTGCACAATACCGACGCCGAGCTGCTTGAACACCTCGACATAGCCGATCTGGTCTTCAAACGCGTGAGCATTCTGGAAGCCGAACAGGATGCCGGTCTTGCCCTGCTCCTTGGCTTTACGGATGTCGGCGGTGGTGCGAACCGGAATCACCAGGTCGCTGTTCTCGCGGATCAGCTTCTGGCTGGCGGCGATGTTGTTGACGGTGGCCTGAAAGCCCTCCCACACCGACACGGTGCAGTTGGCCGCGGTCAGACCGCCCTTGCGCATGTCTTCAAACAGCTCGCGGTTCCACTTGGCAATAATCAGCCCGTCGATAACGATGCTGTCGGCGTGCAATTCGGCTGGGCTCATCAGGCTGTCCCCTATTAGCGATTCATGCGCCGAATCGTGTGCCGGCGCTTTGGGGCCAGCATATGCCTGAGTACCGGTGCAGCCGGGTGCAAAAACGACAGGGGGTTTGCCGAAAGCGTCAATCTGCGACAAAGGGTCGTCGTTGAACGTCGCGGGCCACCTGTTCAAGGGCTTGCGCATGGGCCAGAATTCGCCGCATTACGGAATTTGGGCCAAAAAAGGGGCTGAGGCGCAATGAAATCGATCTTACTGGCAATGGCACTGATAGCGACCGGCGTACAGGCGGCTGAAGAGTCCGACATCAACCCCTGCGATGCGGTCGAAAACGAAGTCCAGACCCTGGAATGCTCGGTCTACAGCCGAACCACCGCCGAAGACCTGCTCAAAGACAACTACCAGAGCCTGACCGAGCGCATGCAAACGCTCTACGGCAAGAACCCGACACAACTGGCCGACATCACCGCCAAACTCAAGGCCGCCCAGCAGCAATGGCTGAAGACCCGGGATGCGGATTGCACAGTCGAAGCGTTTCCGGCGACCAGCGGCAGCAAGGCATTCACCATTGCGCAGAACGATTGCGTGGCGCGGATGAGTGATGAGCGGTCGGAGTTTTTGGAGTCGATTGGGCAGGAGTGATGTTTTCAGTTTGTCGGCTACAGGCACCACCGCCAGCTTTCACCTCTCAAGAAATGATGTTTCCCACAGGCGTGGCTGACCACGCCTACAGCGCTCCCTGCACCTCGGAGCAGACCCTGTTAGTCGGGCAACATCCCGACATGCTTCGTTAATTGGCCGACGTGAAAATATAAGTAAAGATTCGCAAATCTTATAAAAGACTTATATTCTCCCATGAACAGCATTCACTGGACTCGAAAGGCCGTTAAGCAGCTTTTGAAATTGCATTCCGTTCACCAGATCCAGGTTCGTGATGCCGTCGCGGCGCTGACAGGCATGCCTGATACAGGCAATGTCAAAGCGCTCATCGGTCATGACTATGCCTATCGACTTCAAGTGGGATGGCGCAATCAAAGTGGTCAGTATTCAAGAGGTCAAAAAACGAGATGAACGCACCTACTGACGTTCAAATTATCAATGACGCAGACGGAAACCCCGCGTTCGTGGTTATTCCTTACGCGCAGTACGTGGCGCAAAAAATCGAGCCCGACCTGATCCCCCACGAAGTGGTCAGTCGCATCGTCGATGGTGCAACACCGATTCGTGCCTGGCGCGAACACTTGAACCTTACACAGGATGAAGTGGCCAAACGTATGGGCATTTCTCAACCGGCTTTTGCCCAGCAAGAGACCGTCGCGAAGCCTCGCAAGGCCACTCGCGAGAGAATTGCCGCGGCTTTTGGCATCACGGCCAGTCAACTTGAGCTGTAGGCTGCACACAACCATTTGTGAAAGGGATCGAAATGAAAATCTGCGGCATCGAAATCAAAGGCAGCGAAGCGATCATCGCCGTGGCCTCCCTCGACGATCAGGTACTGAGCCACGTCGCGCTGAACACCAAGAAAATCGCCCTCGACGATGACGACGAAGCCGCCAACGTCAAAGTCTTTGCCGCTCAGGTGGCGTCGTTTGTCCGTGAGAATTCAATCGACCGGATCGCGATCAAGAAGCGCAGCAAGAAAGGCGAATTCGCCGGTGGGCCGACCACGTTCAAGATCGAAGGCGTTTTTCAGTTGCTGGAGAGTTGCGAGGTGACGTTGCTGTCGCCACAGACGATCAATGCGCAGAACAAGAAGTTTGATTTTGAGCTGCCGGGGACGCTGAACAAATATCAGCATGAGGCTTACAAAGCCGCCTGTTCGGCACTGATGAAAAAGTAAACGTCCCGCCCCCCCTGTAGGAGCCGGCTTGCCGGCGATGAGCCCTAAAGATCCACGTATACCTGAGGCCGCTATCGCCGGCAAGCCGGCTCCTACAAGGGCATGTGTCAGGCCTTTTGGGTTTGCCGGCGGTCTTCCCGCGGACACCGCTCAAACTTCGCCCGATAACTGCGGGTGAAGTACGACGGCGATTCAAACCCGCACGCAATGCTCACTTCCAGCACACTCATATCGGTCTGCCGCAGCAACTGCCGCGCCTTCTCCAGCCTTAACCGCAGGTAGAAATTGCTCGGTGTGTCGTTCAAATGCAGCCTGAACAATCGCTCCAACTGCCGCCGTGTCACCTTGATCGACTCCGCCAGCTCCAGCGTGGTCAGCGGCGGTTCGCTGTGCTGTTCCATCTCGCCGATCACGTGAACGAGCTTCTTGTTGCTGATGCCATAGCGCGTGGCGACTTCCATGCGCTGGTGGTCTTTGCGCGGGCGGATGCGGCCGAGCACGAATTGTTCGCTGACCTGTATCGCCAGTTCCGGGCCGTGGGCCTGGGCGATGAGGTCGAGCATCAGGTCGATGGAAGCCGTGCCACCGGCTGAGGTGATGCGCCGGCGGTCAATTTCGAACAGCTCCTGGGTAACGCTGAGCTGTGGATAAGATTCCTTGAAGGCGTCGATGGCTTCCCAGTGCAGGGTCAGACGATGCCCATCAAGTAAGCCGGCTTCGGCGAGGACGAAGCTGCCGGTGTCGATGGCGCCGAGGGTCACGCCTTCGTTGTCCAGTCGGCGCAGCCAGTGCTCCAGCGCTGGCGTGGCGAATTTCAGCGGTTCAAAACCGGCGACCACCAACAACGTCGCGCCTTTCTTCAGCGGTTCCAACGCTGCATCGGCGTTGACCGACATGCCATTGCTGGCCAGCACCGCCCCGCCATCCGCACTCAACACATGCCAGCGATACAGCTCGCCGCGAAAGCGATTGGCGACCCGCAACGGCTCGATCGCCGAGATGAAACCGATGGCCGAGAAACCCGGCATCAACATGAAGTAGAAATCCTGGGACATGGAGCGCACTCGATTCGCGGGTAGCGTGTGCTGTTGATACGCCACTTGCGAGCGGCATTCAAGTGGACAGGTCGCTGCAGTGCAAGAGCTGGTCGCCGCAGTGCGTTTTCACCGGGCTTTAGCTGCGTAACTTGGCATCACCGGCGCACAAAGACGACCGGACCCACAATAACGAACTGCCGAGGAAACCCGAGATGAAACGACTGATCAGCAGCTGTGTTCTTGCACTCAGCGGTACCGCTTTCCTGAGCGCCAGCGTCATGGCCGCCGAACCTGCATCGTGCCAGAACGTACGCATGGGCGTCGTGAACTGGACCGACGTGATCGCCACCAGCGCCATGACCCAGGTCTTGCTCGATGGCCTCGGCTACAACACCAAACAAACCAGCGCCTCCCAGCAAATCATTTTCGCCGGGATCCGCGACCAGCGCCTGGACCTGTTCCTGGGCTACTGGAACCCGCTGATGACTCAAACCATCACGCCGTTCGTCGATGGCAAGCAGGTCAAAGTGCTTGAGGCGCCCAGCCTGAAAGATGCCCGCGCCACCCTCGCGGTTCCGACTTACCTCGCCGACAAGGGCCTGAAAACCTTCGCCGATATCGCCAAATTCGAGAAAGAGCTGGGCGGCAAGATCTACGGCATCGAGCCAGGCTCGGGCGCCAACACGCAGATCAAAGAGATGATCGCCAAGAACCAGTTCGGTCTCGGCAAATTCCAGCTGGTCGAGTCCAGCGAAGCCGGAATGCTGTCGGCGGTGACCCGGGCGACCAAACGCAACGAAGCCATCGTGTTCTTCGGCTGGGCGCCGCACCCGATGAACGTCAACGTGAAGATGACCTACCTCACCGGCAGCGACGACGCCCTGGGCCCGAACGAAGGCATGGCGACTGTCTGGACCGTCACTTCGCCGACCTACGCCGAGCAATGCCCGAACATCGGCCGCTTGCTGAGCAACCTGACCTACACCGCCGAAGACGAGAGCCGGATGATGCAGCCGCTGCTGGATCACAAGGACGCCTTCGAATCGGCCAGGCAATGGCTGAAAGATCACCCGCAAGACAAGCAGCGCTGGCTGGAAGGTGTAACCACCTTCGATGGCAAACCAGCAGCTGAAAACCTGCAACTCACCAGCAAGTAACTCTTCAGCAAACAGACCCGAACCACCGATTCGCAGCCCGACCGGGCTGCGAACGGGACCACCACGCCTGCAAGGAACCACCTCATGAACCACGACGTCATCATCACCTGCGCACTTACCGGTGCTGGCGACACGACCAGCAAAAGCCCACACGTGCCGGTCACCCCGAAACAAATCGCCGCTGCCGCCGTGGAAGCCGCCAAGGCCGGCGCCACCGTGGTCCACTGCCACGTTCGCAACCCGCAAACCGGCAAATTCAGCCGTGACGTGGCGCTGTACCGCGAAGTCATGGAGCGCATCCGCGAAGCTGACGTCGACATCATCGTCAACCTGACTGCCGGCATGGGCGGCGACCTGGAAATCGGCGCGGGCGAGAACCCGATGGAATTCGGCCCGAACACCGATCTGGTCGGCCCGCTGACCCGTCTGGCCCACGTCGAAGAACTGCTGCCGGAAATCTGCACCCTCGATTGCGGCACCCTGAACTTCGGCGACGGCGACACCATTTACGTCTCTACCCCGGCGCAGCTGCGTGCAGGCGCCAAACGCATTCAAGAGCTGGGCGTAAAAGCCGAGCTGGAAATTTTCGACACCGGTCACCTGTGGTTCGCCAAACAGATGATCAAGGAAGGCCTGCTCGACGACCCGCTGTTCCAGCTGTGCCTGGGCATCCCGTGGGGCGCACCGGCTGACACCACCACCATGAAAGCCATGGTCGACAACTTGCCGGCAAACGCCGTGTGGGCCGGGTTCGGCATCGGTCGCATGCAGATGCCGATGGCGGCGCAAGCAGTGCTGCTGGGCGGCAACGTGCGGGTCGGCCTGGAAGACAACATCTGGCTGGACAAGGGCGTGTTGGCGACCAATGGCCAACTGGTCGAACGCGCCTCGGAAATCCTCAGCCGCCTCGGCGCCCGGGTTCTGACACCGGCTGAGGGCCGGGCAAAAATGGGCCTGACCAAGCGCGGTTAAGCCCCACACAAATCCCCTGTAGGAGCCGGCTTGCTGGCGATGAGGCCGGTACATCCGCCACATCTTTTGTGGCAGGAACGCCGCCATCGCCAGCAAGCCGGCTCCTACAAAGATCACCGAATTTTTTAGGAAGTTGCCATGAGCTTTATCACTGATATCAAAACCTTCGCCGCCCTGGGCAGCGGTGTCATCGGCAGCGGCTGGGTGTCCCGCGCCCTCGCCCACGGCCTCGATGTTGTGGCCTGGGACCCGGCGCCTGGCGCTGAAGCCGCCCTGCGCAAACGCGTCGCCAATGCCTGGGGCGCACTGGAGAAACAAGGCCTGGCACCCGGTGCATCGCAGGATCGCCTGCGCTTTGTCGCAACCATCGAAGAGTGTGTTCGCGATGCCGATTTCATCCAGGAAAGTGCCCCTGAACGCCTGGAACTGAAGCTGGAACTTCACAGCAAAATCAGCGCCGCGGCCAAACCAAATGCACTGATCGGCTCCAGCACCTCGGGCCTGTTGCCAAGCGAGTTCTACGAGAGCTCGACCCACCCGGAACGCTGCGTCGTCGGTCACCCGTTCAACCCGGTTTACCTGCTGCCATTGGTGGAAGTCGTCGGCGGCAAGAACACGGCCCCCGAAGCCGTACAAGCGGCCATGAAAGTCTACGAATCCTTGGGCATGCGCCCGCTGCACGTGCGCAAGGAAGTGCCTGGCTTCATCGCCGACCGTTTGCTCGAAGCGCTTTGGCGTGAGGCCCTGCACCTGGTCAACGACGGTGTGGCGACGACCGGTGAAATCGACGATGCGATTCGCTTTGGCGCGGGTCTGCGCTGGTCGTTCATGGGCACGTTTTTGACCTACACCCTGGCGGGTGGCGACGCGGGCATGCGCCATTTCATGGCACAGTTCGGGCCGGCGTTGCAGTTGCCGTGGACGTATCTGCCGGCACCGGAGCTGACCGACAAGCTGATTGATGATGTGGTGGATGGCACCAGCGATCAGTTGGGCAAACACAGCATTTCGGCGCTGGAGCGCTATCGTGATGACTGCCTGCTGGCAGTGCTGGAGGCGGTGAAGACCACCAAAGAGAAGCATGGGATGGCGTTCGCCGACTAACCCCCGCCGCCACTTGTAGGAGCGAGGCTTGCCCGCGAAGAGGCCGGTACATCCGACGGATCTGTTGTGGCAGGAATACCGCCTTCGCGGGCAAGCCTCGCTCCTACAGGTTTTCGTTATCTCAGGAACTGATCGCATGCCTGCTCTTACGACTTACAGCACCAAAATCATCCCCGACTGGGTCGACTACAACGGCCACCTGCGTGACGCGTTTTACCTGCTGATTTTCAGCTACGCCACTGACGCGCTGATGGACCGGCTGGGCATGGACAGCAACAACCGCGAAGCCAGCGGCAATTCGCTGTTCACCCTCGAACTGCACCTCAATTACCTGCATGAAGTGAAGCTCGACGCCGACGTAGAAGTGCACACCCAGATCATCGCTCACGACAGTAAACGCCTGCACCTCTATCACAGCCTGCACCTGGTCGGTGACGACAAAGAGCTGGCGGGCAACGAGCAGATGTTGCTGCACGTCGACCTCGCCGGTCCCCGCTCCGCGCCGTTCAGCGAAGAAACGCTGGGCAAGCTGCAAGCCATCGTTGCGCAACAAACCGACCTGCCCACCCCTGACTACATTGGCCGAGTGATCGCTTTACCCCCAAAAAAATAACAAGGAGATCGCCATGAACACCGCCGCCGCTTTTGCTGACTTCCGTACTTATCCGTTGATCAGCGCGCTCAGTGGCGTGCAGGCCCTGGCGGATCGCGTTCTCGTGAAATGGGCCGATGACCGTGTCAGCCCCTTCCATCACCAGTGGTTGCGTGACAACTGCCCTTGCCCGCAGTGCGTCTACACGGTGACCCGTGAGCAGGTGCTGGAAATCGTCGACGTTGCGCAGGACCTGATGCCCGTAGAGACGAGCGTCGACCCTGAAGGTTGCCTCTGCATCCAGTGGCAGGACGGTCACCTCAGCCGCTTCGATCCAGGCTGGTTGCGGGCCCACGCCTATGACGACGAATCCCGCGCCGAACGCCGCGCCGGCAAGCCAAAATCCCGTCTGTGGAAAAGCGACTTGTCGCTGCCGGTGTTCGATTATCAAGCGCTGATAGACGACAACGACGCCTTGTTGCAATGGCTGTTGGCGGTGCGCGATATCGGCCTGACGCAAGTGCGCGGCGTGCCCACCGAACCCGGTTCGTTGAAGCTGATCGCCCAGCGGATTTCCTTCATCCGCGAGAGCAATTTCGGCGTGCTGTTCAACGTGCAATCCAAGGCCGATGCCGATGCCGACAGCAACGCCTACACCGCTTTCAACCTGCCGCTGCACAGCGACTTGCCGACGCGCGAGTTGCAACCCGGGCTGCAATTTCTGCATTGCCTGGTCAATGACGCCGACGGTGGCGAGAGTATTTTCGTCGACGGTTTTGCCATCGCCCAAGCGCTGCGCGAGGAAGATCCCGAATCGTTCAAGGCCCTGTGCGAAATCCCCGTGGAGTTTCGCAACAAGGACCGTCACAGCGACTATCGCTGCCTCGCGCCGGTCATCGCTCTGGATGCGCTGGGGCAGGTGTCTGAAATTCGTATGGCGAACTTTTTGCGCGGGCCGTTCGATGCCTCGATCGAGGACATGCCCAGGTTGTATCGCGCTTATCGACGGTTTATTGCGATGACTCGCGAGGGGCGGTTCAGGTTGATGCAACGGCTCAACCCCGGCGAACTCTGGTGCTTCGACAACCGTCGCACGCTGCATGCGCGCAATGCGTTTGATCCCGCCAGTGGTGCCCGGCATTTCCAGGGGTGCTATGTCGATCGGGATGAGTTGTTGTCGCGGATCCTGGTTTTGCAACGCTAGACCGTGTCATCGTTTTTCGCGGGCAAGCCTCGCTCCTACAGAGTTAGCATGGCTTCTGTAGGAGCGAGGCTTGCCCGCGAAGGCGTCAGTACAAACACCCCATATATCCCTGATTAGCAGGCAAAAAAAACCCCGATCAAGCCGTGACAGGATCGGGGCAGAGGTGGGTACTGTTGAGGAGCCGTTGCGCGAGGGTGACCAAACCTTCGTGAAGCCAGCTGAATCCAGTGTGCCCACTCTCCCCTCCCGCGAGTTAGCCGAAAACGACCTGTTCATAGGTATTGCGGCCATTGCGACAAATCGTCCTTGCCGACGCCAACGCCCCCTACGAGAATCGAACCACGACACCGTTCCCTGAAGAAGGATTGCGTCATGATGCACGCCGATTTGATTGACCAGGAAGACCTGTTGGGCCAGCTGAAATCGTTGGGCTTTCAAGTACCGAACGGCTCCACCGCCGAGCAGGCTTGCGAGTGCGCGGTGAGAGGATTGAACAACGAACGGGCGACCGTGCTGCGCACCATGGTCAAGCAGATGTACACCAGCAGCGCGACGATTCTGCCGGCAGTGCGTCAGGCCATCGACAAGCAGCTGCTGCCGGCATTGGCTGAATACCAACAAAGCCACCGCGTCTGACACGTCGGCGGTTTGCTAGAGTGGTGGCTTCCTGACCACCACGAGCGATCGCCGATGTTCCGAATCCAACTCTGCCAGTCCGACGAACAAGCGGGCTGGCTGCCTTTGCGCTAGGCACTCTGGCCTGATGCTTCGGAACAGGAGCATCGGGACGAAATCGCCGAACAGCTGCGTCAGCCGCAACGCTATATCAACTTCGTCGCTTACGACGCCGGGGAGCAGCCCGTCGGCCTGGCCGAAGCCTCATTGCGCCACGATTACGTCAATGGCACCGACAGCTCGCCGGTGGTGTTCCTGGAAGGTATCTACGTGGTGCCGCAGCAGCGCCGCCATGGAGTGGCCGCACGCCTGATCGAACACGTGGCGCAATGGGGACGGGAACGCGGATGCGTGGAAATGGCCTCGGACACCGACGTCGACAACCTGCCGAGCCAGGAGACGCACAAGGCGCTCGGTTTCGAGGAAACCGAGCGCGTCGTGTTTTTCAGGCGTCAGCTCTGATCAGAGCCTTACGCTGGCGAAGGTCGACTCGTTGCGCGCCTGACTCAATGCCGACAACGGCCCGGACAACGGCGACAGCACCAACGCTTGCGGCAGCGGCATCATCGCCACCTGTTGCGTGGTATTGGAGCCTACGCGTTCGTCACGCGGCGGAATGCCGAAGTATTCGCGGTAGCACTTGGAGAAGTGCGGCGTGGATACGAAACCGCACACCGACGCCACTTCGATGATCGACATCGGCGTTTGCTTGAGCAACTGCCGGGCACGGATCAGGCGCAGTTTCAGGTAGTAACGCGACGGCGAGCAGTGCAGGTATTTCTGGAACAACCGCTCGAGTTGCCGACGTGACACGGCGACGTACACCGCCAGTTCGTCGAGGTCGATCGGCTCTTCAAGGTTGGCTTCCATCAGTGCAACGATTTCCTGCAACTTCGGCTGGTTGGTGCCGAGCATGTGCTTGAGCGGCACGCGCTGGTGATCCTGTTCGTTGCGGATGCGCTCGTAGACGAACATCTCCGAAATCGCGGCGGACAGTTCACGCCCGTGATCGCGGCTGATCAGGTGCAGCATCATGTCCAGCGGCGCGGTGCCGCCGGAGCTGGTGAAACGGTTACGGTCGAGGGTGAACAGGCGAGTGCTCATGGCCACACGCGGGAAAGCTTCCTGCATCGAGGCCAGACATTCCCAGTGCACGCTGCAATCGAAACCGTCCAGCAGGCCGGCGCACGCCAGGGCCCAGCTGCCGGTGCAGACTGCACCCAGACGCTTGGATTGACGCGCCTGGCTTTGCAGCCATGAGACGTGTTCGCGAGTTACCGTGCGCTGAATACCGATACCGCCGCAGACAATGATGGTGTCCATGGAAGGTGCTTTGTGCATGGAGGCGTCGGGGGTGATCTGCAGACCGTCACTGGCCCAGACCTGACCGCCATCGACGGTGAGCGTGGTCCAGCGATACAGCTCGCGACCGGACAATTGGTTGGCCATGCGCAGGGGTTCTACGGCGGAGGCCAGAGAAATAAGCGTGAAATTGTCCAGCAGCAGAAAGCCGATGGATTGAGGCGCACGGTTCTGGGGTTGAGCCCCGGAGTTGAACGTCGTCATCGCGGTATCTCCTCACACAAAGCAGGTGATGGCCTCAGGCGGAGGCTCTTGTTATTGCCATCGTTCTCGCGTGGGAGACGGGCTTTGTAATGACAGAGCAATTGCCATGCCTAAAATTGAATACGCGTTCAATAACTCCTGAAAACGACGTCGCAGCCTGTCTATATAAGCCGCGTCACGAGTAGGGGTTATAAGTGGCATTCACAGGGGTAAGCGCTCTGCCGCGTTGCGTGTGAGCAAATCGGTAGCACTTGTGGGAACAGGCCTGCAACGACTTCGGAAAGAGTGTCACCGCAGGCACAGGGGACGGACGGTCAGGGCCGGGTTGGATCCCTGGCTTGTTGCAATGCGCTTATCTGTAAGCGACGCGCCAAAACGTGGCGCGTTTTCAATCCGGTGTTCACTTAGCGCGCAGTTTTGACTGGTCTGACGTCTTCGCGGGCAAGCCTCGCTCCTACAAGAGCACCGCACGTTCCCTGTAGGAGCGAAGCTTGCTCGCGAATGGGATCGCCTCGGTCTCAGCACTCAACCGCGCTAACCGCCAACCCGCCCCGCGATGTCTCTTTATATTTGTCATGCATATCCGCCCCGGTATCTCGCATGGTGCGGATCACCCGGTCCAGCGAAATAAAGTGCTGGCCGTCACCACGCAACGCCATCTGCGCCGCGTTGATCGCTTTTACTGCAGCAATCGCGTTGCGCTCGATGCACGGCACCTGCACCAACCCGCCGACCGGGTCGCAGGTCAGGCCGAGGTTGTGTTCCAGGCCGATTTCCGCCGCGTTGCACAACTGCTCCGGCGTGGCGCCGAGAATCTCCGCCAACCCGGCTGCCGCCATCGCGCAAGCCGATCCGACTTCGCCCTGGCAACCGACTTCCGCGCCGGAGATGGAAGCGTTCTTCTTGCACAGAATCCCCACCGCCGCGGCACCGAGGAAATAGTCGACCACGTTGGCGTCCGTCACCACCTCGCTGAACTTCATGAAGTAGTGCAACACCGCCGGAATGATCCCCGCCGCGCCATTGGTCGGCGCCGTGACCATGCGCCCGCCGGCCGCGTTTTCTTCGTTGACCGCGAGGGCGAACAGGTTGACCCACTCCATCGCGCTCAGGGTCGAGCCGATGACGTTGGGTTTGTTCAGCTCCTGCAGGCTGCGGTGCAATTTGGCCGCGCGACGGCGCACGTTCAGGCCACCCGGCAGGATGCCTTCGTGCTTGAGGCCTTGCTCGACGCAATCCTGCATGGCCCGCCAGAGTTTCATCAGGCCGGCGCGGATTTCATCTTCGCTGCGCCAGACCTTCTCGTTGGCCATCATCAATTCGGCCACGCGCAGGTTGTGCTTCTGGCAGAGGCTGAGCAGCTCGGCGGCGCTGGAGAAATCGTACGGCAACACCGTGCGATCCAGATCCACCACACCGCTGGTGGCTTGTGCTTCATCGACGACAAAGCCGCCGCCGACGGAATAGTAGGTGTCGCGATGCAGCTCACCGTCATCGCCTTCGGCGACCAGGGTCATGGCGTTCGGATGGAACGGCAGGTTTTCGTCGATCAGGCGCATGTCCCGGGCCCAGATGAACGGCACCGGCAAGCGGCCGTCCAGCAACAGGGTGTGGGTTTCGCGCAGGGTTTCAATGCGAATGCCGATTTGCGACGGGTCGATCGCGTCCGGCCATTCGCCCATCAGGCCCATGATCACCGCGTTGTCGCTGCCGTGCCCGATGCCGGTGGCCGACAACGAACCATAAAGCTGGACCTCGACACGCCGCACTTGCTCCAAAAGCCCCCGTTCACGCAAACCTTGCACGAACAGCGCCGCGGCGCGCATCGGCCCCACGGTGTGCGAACTGGAAGGGCCGATGCCGATTTTGAACAGGTCGAAAACGCTGATAGCCATTACTGCCGAACTCCTGGATATGCCAACTCCAGGCGCAAAAGCGCCCGGTGACGGAGCTGCTACGCTCAAGCTGCAATCCGCCGGTATGGCTGCATCATCAGGCTTTTACCGTGTCGCTCGACGTCCAGTACCGACGCACTCTTGTCCACCAGCGCCGTGTGCGTTTTACGCTGCTTTTTCGCCGTTTTTTTGCGGCTCAGGTGGGCAAACGGGGCTGAAAAAATCTGTAAACGACGTCACCGACACTGGATGCGACCATCCCTGTACTGGATACGACGCACCCTGTAGGCGTCAGATTTTCACTGGTACATGATCGTATCGACTCGATTGCAAGGCGCCGTGGTAGAGCTGTCTCCAAAACGCCATCCAACCGCAACCTATAAGTGCGGTGGTCCACAGTCGGAACACTGCCAAAAAAAACACCAAGGAGTCCATCCATGAAAGGTTCCCCGTCGTTGTTGTTGGCCGCCATGCTGAGTCTGCCGTTACTGGCTCAAGCCGCAGAACCCGCTCAGTGCAGTACCGTAAACTTTTCCGATGTCGGCTGGACTGACATTACTGTCACCACCGCCACCACCAGCGTCGTGCTCGATGCCCTGGGCTACAAAACCAAAACCACAATGATTTCCGTGCCGGTGACCTACAAGTCGCTGGCCGACGGCAAGAACATGGACGTATTCCTGGGTAACTGGATGCCGACCATGGAAAACGACATCAAGGCCTACCGCGATGCCGGCACCGTGGACACCCTGCGTGCCAACCTCGAAAACGCAAAATACACACTCGCCGTCCCGGAAGAGTTGTATAACAAAGGTCTGAAAGATTTCGCCGACATCGCCAAGTTCAAGAAAGAACTCGACGGCAAGATCTATGGCATCGAACCGGGTAACGACGGCAACCGTCTGATCCAGAGCATGATCGACAAAGACGCCTTCGGTTTGAAAGCCGCCGGTTTCAAGGTGGTCGAATCCAGCGAAGCCGGCATGCTCTCGCAAGTCGATCGCGCCCAGCGCCGCAACACCGCCGTGGTGTTCCTGGGCTGGGAACCGCACCCGATGAACACACGATTCAAGATGAAGTACCTGACTGGCGGCGACGAGTTCTTCGGCCCCAACTTCGGTCAGGCGACCATCTTCACCAATACCCGCAAGGGTTATGCCCAGGAATGCAGCAACGTTGGACAGTTGCTGAAAAACCTGGTGTTCACCCTCGACATGGAAAGCACGCTGATGGGCAACGTCCTGGACGACAAAATGAAGCCTGACGCGGCCGCCAAGGCCTGGCTGAAGAAGAATCCACAGGTGCTCGATACCTGGCTCGCTGGCGTGACCACCATTGACGGTAAACCAGGCCTGGAGGCCGTTAAAGCCAAGCTCGCGCAGTAATCGCTTACGCCGGGCGGGCTAGCCCGCCCGGGCTGTTTATTTCCTTGCATGCGGACGTTCACTACCATGCTGATTGATCAGAAAATACCTCTAGGCCAGTACATCGCGGGCTTCGTTGAATGGTTGACGCAACACGGCGCCAACACCTTCGACGCAATCGCCGTGTCACTGGAAACGATGATCCACGGCGTGACTTTTGCGCTGACCTGGTTCAACCCGCTGGCATTGATCGGCCTCATCGCGCTACTGGCACACTTTATTCAACGAAAATGGGGGCTGACTGCTTTCGTCATCGCCTCCTTCCTGCTGATCCTCAATCTGGGGTACTGGCAGGAAACCATGGAAACCCTCGCCCAGGTGTTGTTCGCCACCCTGGTCTGCGTGGTCATCGGCGTGCCGCTGGGCATCGTCGCCGCGCACAAACCGATGTTCTACACCCTGATGCGTCCGGTGCTCGATCTGATGCAGACCGTACCGACCTTCGTTTACCTCATTCCTACCCTGACCCTCTTCGGTCTGGGTGTGGTCCCGGGTCTGATCTCCACGGTGGTGTTCGCGATTGCCGCGCCTATCCGCCTGACCTACCTGGGTATTCGCGATGTCCCGGAAGAATTGATGGACGCAGGCAAAGCCTTTGGCTGCTCGCGACGTCAGCTGCTCTCACGGATTGAATTGCCCCACGCCATGCCAAGCATCGCGGCCGGTATCACCCAGTGCATCATGCTGTCGTTGTCGATGGTGGTGATTGCGGCACTGGTGGGCGCCGACGGCCTGGGCAAACCCGTGGTCAATGCACTGAACACTGCTGATATCGCCCTGGGCTTCGAAGCAGGCCTGGCGATCGTATTGCTGGCGATCATGCTCGACCGTATCTGCAAACAACCCGACGCTAAAGTAGGGGGTGACGCATGAGCATTATTCGCTTCGAAGACGTCGACGTGATCTTCACCAAAGATCCGCGCGAAGCCTTGAAACTTCTCGACCAGGGCATGACCCGTAACGAGATCCTGAAAAAGACCGGGCAGATCGTCGGCGTCGAAAAGGCCACCCTGGATATCGAGAAAGGCGAAATCTGCGTGCTGATGGGCCTGTCTGGCTCCGGCAAATCCAGTCTGCTGCGTTGCATCAACGGCCTAAACACCGTGAGCCGCGGCAAGCTGTTCGTCGAGCACGAAGGCAAGCAGATCGACATCGCTTCCTGCACCCCGGCCGAACTGAAAATGATGCGCACCAAGCGCATTGCGATGGTGTTCCAGAAGTTCGCCCTGATGCCATGGCTGACGGTGCGCGAGAACATCAGTTTCGGTCTGGAAATGCAGGGTCGGCCGGAGAAGGAACGGAAAAAACTGGTCGATGAAAAACTTGAGCTGGTGGGCCTGACCCAATGGCGCAACAAGAAACCCAACGAGCTTTCCGGCGGTATGCAACAACGTGTGGGCCTGGCCCGCGCACTGGCAATGGACGCCGACATTCTGCTGATGGACGAACCGTTCTCGGCCCTCGACCCATTGATCCGCCAAGGCCTGCAGGACGAACTGCTGGAGCTGCAAAGCAAGCTGAACAAAACCATCGTCTTCGTGAGCCACGACCTTGATGAAGCACTGAAGCTGGGCAGCCGTATCGCGATCATGAAAGACGGTCGGATCGTCCAGTACAGCAAGCCGGAAGAAATCGTTCTCAACCCGGCGGACGACTATGTGCGGACCTTTGTCGCCCACACCAATCCGCTGAACGTATTGTGCGGTCGCAGCCTGATGCGCACCCTGGACAACTGCAAGCGCATCAACGGTTCGGTCTGCCTGGATCCGGGCGGCGATTCGTGGCTGGACCTGGCGGAAGGCAACACCATCAAAGGCGCACGCCAGAACGGTGCGAGCCTGGACCTGCAGAACTGGATCCCGGGGCAAGCCGTTGAAGGCCTGGGCCGTCGCCCAACGCTGGTGGACTCCAACATCGGCATGCGCGATGCGCTGCAGATTCGTTATCACACCGGCAACAAACTGGTGCTGCACGACAACAACAAAGTGGTCGGGATTCTCGGCGACAGCGAGCTGTATCACGCACTGCTCGGCAAGAACCTGGGGTAAGGCAACACACACAAAAACGCCGCGACAGGATCGCGGCGTTTTTGTTTGTGGATATCGGGTGATGCAGTGTTGAAGTTGAAGCCCCCATCGCCAGCAGGCTGGCTCCCACATTGAAATGCATTCTCTTGTGGGAGCCAGCCTGCTGGCGATGAAGCCGACGCGGTGCTTCAGACTGAAACACCGCGTCACTTACAACTTATTAGCTATAAACCCGGCCAAGGAGCTGCCGATGGCTTTCAAACTGATCGAGCACGTCACGAGTGATCTGATCCTGAGTGAAGCCCATCAGGTCGTAATCCTGGCTGCCGTTGTGCAGGTACACCTCGGCGCGATAGTAACGGGCGCGAGGTTCATCGGCACTTTCAGCCGACACCGTGTCGCTCGCCGCTGCCAGATAGCCATCCAGGCTCACTTCGTAGACAAAAGGGTTGCCCTCTTCCATCTCGATGCGCACGCCCATGCAACGCTTGGATTTGCCCAGCAACGTTTGCACGTCCAGGCCTTTACCACGCAATTGCACCACGGCCTCTTCCAGCGCCGGGCTGACTTGCTTGTCCATGAAACGCTGAACGATCGACTGGTTCGGTTGCAGGTCCAACTGAGTCAGACGCTCGCTGAAACCACGACGACCGCGCGCCGCCAGTTCCGCTTGCTCCTGTTCGATCTGCACGTCCTGGCGCATGGCCTTGTGCAAGCCGAACATGAAGAACACCAGCACCACCGAGAACGGCAGACCGGCCAGCACCACCATGGTTTGCATGGCTTCGAAGTTACCGGCGAACAGCAGGCCGATGGTCACCAGGGTGATCACAACGGACCAGAAGATCCGCAGCCAATGCGGCGCATCTTCGTCGACGTTGCCGCCCTTGCACGAAAGGTTGGCCATCATCACCGCGCCGGAATCCGCCGGGGTCAGGAACAGCACGAAACCGACGAAAATCGACACGCCGATCACCACTTTCGACGCCGGGTAATGCTCAAGCAACTGGTAGATCGCCATGGACGGCTGTTGCAGCGCCGTCTTCCCGAGCTCCACCGCCCCGTGGTTCATCACCAGGTCCAGGGCCGAGTTACCAAAGATCGACAGCCACGCCAGGGTGAAACCCAGAGGGATCAGCAGCACGCCGGCCACCAGTTCACGCACGGTACGACCACGGGAAATACGCGCGATGAACATGCCCACGAATGGGGCCCAGGAAATCCACCAGGCCCAGTAGAACAGGGTCCACAGGCCCAACCAGCGGTCGGACTTCTCACTGTCGCCTTCGTACACATAGAGGTCGAAGGTCTTCAGGACCACGCCGTTCAGGTAGTCACCGACGTTTTGCACGAAACCGTTAAGCAGGTGCAAGGTCGGGCCGAACAGCAGCACGAAAATCAGCAGGCCGCTGAACAGCACGATGTTCAGGTTGGACAGACGACGGATGCCGTTTTCCACGCCGGACACGGCGGCGATGGTCGCCACGGTGCTCATCACGATGATCACGATCAGCAGGTTGGTGTTGCTGTGTTCCATGCCGAACAGGTTTTCAAGGCCCGACGACACTTGCAGCGAACCGATCCCCAGGTTTGTCACCAGACCCAACAGGGTCACGAACATGCCGAAGCCGTCCACCGCGTGACCAGCCGCGCCCTTGACCCAACGCTCACCGACCAGCGGATACAGCGCCGAACGCAACGCCAGCGGCTGGTTATGACGGTAGGCAAAGTACGCCACGGCCAGGCCGACCAAGGCGTAAATCGCCCAGCCATGCAGGCCCCAGTGCAGGAAGGTCAGCTGTACCGCCTGACGCGCGGCCAGGTTGCTGGCCGACACGCCTTCCGGCGGGTTGAAGTAGTGATCCAGCGGCTCGGACGCACCGAAGTACAACAGCGAAATGCCGATACCCGAGGAAAACAGCATCCCCGCCCAGGCGCCGTAGCTGAAGTCCGGGGTGTCGTCCTTGCTGCCCAGTTTGAGCTTGCCGTAGGACGAAAACGCCAGGCCGACCACGAATACCAGGTAAGCGGCGATCACCACCATGTAGTACCAGCCAAAGCTGCGGGACAGCCAGGCCTGGGCGATACCGAGCAATCTGCCAGCCTCTTGCGGGGCGATGATCAGAATGGCGGTCAACAGCAGAATCAGCGCGGTAGAGGTGTAGAACACCCAACCGTTGACCGTCACCTTCTCGGGCGGGGTCTTTATTAGAGAGGCAGAACTCATGGCACAGATGCTCCAGGCAGTGCGAGAGAAGAACACAAGGCAGCGCGTTACCCGACCAATCGGTTAGTTGGCAGCCGACCGGCGGGTGATATAAAGACAACCCGAAAAAAGCCCGAAACCCATAAGCACCAGTGCGCAGGGGTTTCGAGCCGTTTTGGATGTCGGGTTATCGCCATTTACACGTAGGAAAAACCTGTAAGCAGCGACGATTTGTCGCAGATCTTATTCTTTGTTGATTGAACGTTCAATCAAAACAAAATAGACTGGCCCTCAATCCGATAGACGTTTTGCGTCTGCCGGAAGGCCTAAGGAGATGTGCAAGATGCCCAAGGTCGGTATGCAACCCATCCGCCGCCAGCAATTGATCGAAGCCACCTTGCTGGCCGTCGATCAGGTCGGAATGGGGGACGCCAGCATTGCGCTGATCGCCCGTTTGGCCGGTGTCTCGAACGGCATCATCAGTCACTATTTTCAGGACAAGAACGGCCTGATCGCTGCCACGGCGCAGTACCTGATGAGTGTCCTCAGCGAGAACGTCACCGCGCGCCGTCAGGCGCTGACAGATGCCAGCCCGCGGGCGCATCTGCAGGTGATCATCGAAGGCAACTTCGACGCCAGCCAGGTCAATGGCCCGGCAATGAAAACCTGGCTGGCCTTCTGGGCCACCAGCATGCACCACCCGTCTTTGCACAGGTTGCAGCGGATCAACGATCACCGTCTGTATTCCAACCTGTGCTGCCAGTTCCGCCGCGTATTGCCGCTCGATGATGCGCGCAGTGCAGCCCGGGGCCTGGCAGCGTTGATTGACGGTTTGTGGTTGCGCGGCGCGCTGTCGGGAGATGCTTTCGACACGGAACAGGCGCACCGGATCGCTTACGAATACATGGATTTCCAACTGGCCAAGCAGGTGAGTTAGAGCACACATAAAACGCTCAACCCCTGAACCGCCACTGACCAGCGTGCCAGCGCTACACGGCACGCCCAGTGGTCAACGCCAACCACTTATGCACTTGCGAGGACACTATGGCCCGTTTCGAACTGCAAAAACTCTACATCGATGGCGGTTACTCCGACGCCAGCAGCGACGCCACTTTCGAAGCCATCAACCCGGCTAACGGTGAAGTCCTCGCAAAAGTACAGCGTGCGACCAAGGAAGACGTTGAGCGCGCTGTAGTCAGCGCCGAAAAGGGCCAGAAAATCTGGGCTGCAATGACTGCCATGGAGCGTTCGCGCATCCTGCGTCGCGCCGTTGACATCCTGCGCGAGCGCAACGATGAACTGGCCGCCCTGGAAACCCTGGACACCGGCAAGTCGTTCTCCGAAACCAAGTATGTCGACATCGTTACCGGCGCCGACGTGCTGGAATACTACGCAGGCCTGGTACCCGCCATCGAAGGCGAGCAGATCCCGCTGCGCACCACTTCGTTCGTTTACACCCGTCGCGAGCCACTGGGCGTCGTGGCCGGTATCGGCGCGTGGAACTACCCGATCCAGATCGCCCTGTGGAAATCCGCTCCTGCCCTGGCGGCCGGTAACGCGATGATCTTCAAGCCAAGCGAAGTCACTTCCCTGACCACGCTGAAACTGGCCGAGATCTACACCGAGGCAGGCCTGCCAGCCGGCGTGTTCAACGTATTGACCGGCAGCGGCCGTGAAGTCGGCACCTGGTTGACCGAGCACCCGCGCATCGAAAAAATCTCCTTCACCGGCGGCACCGACACCGGCAAGAAGGTCATGGCCAGCGCTTCCGCTTCGTCGTTGAAAGACGTAACCATGGAACTGGGCGGTAAATCCCCGCTGATCATTTTCGACGACGCCGACCTCGATCGCGCCGCCGACACCGCGATGATGGCCAACTTCTACAGCTCCGGCCAGGTCTGCACCAACGGCACTCGCGTGTTCGTACCGAGCCACCTGAAAGCCGCGTTCGAAGCCAAGATCGTTGAGCGCGTTGCGCGCATCCGCGTTGGCAATCCGGAAGACGAAAACACCAACTTCGGCCCGCTGGTCAGCTTCGCCCACATGGAAAGCGTGTTGGGCTACATCGCCAAAGGCAAAGAAGAAGGCGCTCGCGTACTGTGCGGCGGCGGCCGTCTGACCGACGGCGAATTCGCTAAAGGCGCGTTCGTAGCACCGACCGTGTTCACCGATTGCACCGACGAGATGACCATCGTTCGCGAAGAAATCTTCGGCCCGGTGATGGCGATCCTGACTTACGAAACCGAAGAAGAAGTGATCCGTCGTGCCAACGACACCGACTTCGGCCTGGCCGCAGGCGTCGTCACCAAGGACCTGAACCGCGCTCACCGCGTGATTCATCAGCTGGAAGCCGGTATCTGCTGGATCAACGCCTGGGGCGAGTCCGACGCGAAGATGCCGGTCGGCGGCTACAAGCAATCCGGTGTGGGTCGTGAAAACGGCATCAGCTCGCTGAACAACTTCACACGCATCAAATCGGTACAGGTTGAGCTGGGCGATTACGCCTCGGTGTTCTAAGCCCCCGAGTCATGTGTTGCCCGCGAAGACGCCTTCGCGGGCAAGCCTCGCTCCTACAGGATCGAGGTTTGCCGCAGATTTTGCGCTCGACGCAAAACCTGTAGGAGCGAGGCTTGCCCGCGAATCGAGTGCGCAGCACTCGCCCAGGCCTGACCTGACCAACTTCAAAGAGGGTGCATTCAATGTCCCAAGAATTCGATTACATCATCATCGGTGCCGGCTCGGCCGGTAACACTCTGGCGACCCGTCTGACTGAAGACGAAGGCGTCACCGTCCTGCTGCTCGAAGCAGGCGGCCCGGATTACCGGATGGATTTCCGCACGCAAATGCCAGCGGCCTTGGCGTTCCCGCTGCAAGGTCGTCGCTACAACTGGGCGTACGAAACCGATCCAGAGCCACACATGGACGGTCGCCGGATGGAATGCGGTCGCGGCAAGGGCCTGGGCGGTTCTTCGCTGATCAACGGCATGTGCTACATCCGCGGCAACGCGATGGACTACGACAACTGGGCCAAACTGCCAGGTCTGGAAGACTGGGACTACCTGAACTGCCTGCCGTACTTCCGCAAGGCCGAAACCCGCGACATCGGCCCGAACGACTACCACGGTGGCGAAGGCCCGGTCAGCGTGACCACGCCGAAAGCCGGCAACAACCCGCTGTTCCACGCCATGGTTGAAGCCGGCGTGCAAGCCGGTTACCCGCGCACCGAAGACCTGAACGGTTACCAGCAAGAAGGCTTCGGCCCGATGGACCGCACCGTGACGCCTAAAGGCCGTCGCTCCAGCACCGCTCGCGGCTACCTGGACACTGCTAAAAAGCGTTCGACCCTCACCATCGTCACTCACGCCCTGACCGACAAGATACTGTTCGAAGGCAAGCGTGCCATCGGCGTGCGTTACCTGATCGGCGCCGCTGAAGAGCGCGTTGAAGTCCGCGCCCGCAAAGAAGTGCTGCTGTGCTCCGGCGCCATCGCTTCGCCGCAGATTCTGCAACGTTCCGGCGTCGGCCCGGCCGAACTGCTGAACAAGCTCGACATCCCGGTGGTCCACGACCTGCCAGGCGTCGGCGAAAACCTGCAGGATCACCTCGAGCTGTACCTGCAATACGCCTGCACCCAGCCAGTTTCGCTGTACCCGTCGCTGCTCTTGCACAACCAGCCGGCCATCGGCGCCGAGTGGCTGTTCAACGGCACCGGCATCGGCGCCAGCAACCAGTTCGAAGCCGGCGGTTTCATCCGCACCCGTCCGGAATTCGAATGGCCGAACATCCAGTACCACTTCCTGCCGGTCGCGATTAACTACAACGGCAGCAACGGTGTGAAAGAGCACGGTTTCCAGGCGCACATGGGTTCCATGCGTTCGCCGAGCCGTGGTCGCATCCAGGCCAAGTCCAAGGATCCGCGCGAGTACCCGAGCATCCTGTTCAACTACATGGCCACCGAGCAGGACTGGCAGGAATTCCGCGACGGCATCCGCCTGACCCGTGAAATCATGCAACAGCCTGCACTGGACGCTTTCCGTGGCCGCGAAATCAGCCCGGGCATTGAAGTGCAAACCGATGAGCAGCTCGACAAGTTCATCCGCGAACACGCCGAAACCGCGTTCCACCCGTCCTGCTCGTGCAAGATGGGCACCGACGAGATGGCCGTGGTTGACGCCGAAGGTCGCGTGCACGGCATGCAAGGTCTGCGTGTGGTCGATGCCTCGATCATGCCGATCATCACCACCGGCAACCTGAACGCACCGACGATCATGATCGCCGAGAAAATCGCCGACAAGATCCGTGGTCGCAAGCCATTGCCGCGCAGCACTGCCAGCTACTACGTGGCCGGTGATGCTCCGGTGAAAGGCAAGCCGTTGCGGGATGTGAGCCCTACTGCTTAGTAAGGCGTAATACCGAGGCGCGCCCTTCGCGGGCAAGCCTCGCTCCTACAGGGTTGGCGGTGTACCGAAAATTCGTGATCGACACCAACCCTGTAGGAGCGAGGCTTGCCCGCGAAGGGGACAGACCAAACACCACACCTCTCCCGGTAATTTCTTGCCACACCGCTCCGCCCTTGATATCCCTCCCCGCGCAAGCCTAATCTAGCGCCACGCAAACGTTTCACCCCCCCTTCGCAACACCGCTGCATCGTCACTCCAGACCAAGGAGGTTTCCGAATGTTCGATTTCCACCCCCAGCTCAAGCAGCGCTTTGCTGCCTTGCGCACGGGCGCTGAATTCTTTTCTCTGCGATACGTGCGCGAGTCCGGCCAGTACCTGTCGGTGCGCAAGAACGTTGCCGAACCTCCGAGCCTGAGTCGTGACGAAGGCGCGATGCTGACCGTTCGTGTCAACGGCGTTGAAGCCTACGCCGCGACCAACGACCTGTCGCCGCAAGGCCTGCAATCGGCGCTGGACCGAGCCGAGCAACAAGCTCGCCTGCTCAAGCCTCACGCGCTGCTCGACCTTCGTGAGCAAGCCGTTTCCAGCGACCGCGCCGACTATTTTTCGCCGAACCTCGACCAGCCCTTCCCGTCCCTGAGCGATTGCTACCAACTGCTCGGCGCCGAATCCGCGGCGGTGCCCAAGGACGAGCGACTGGTGAACTGGCAGGTCAGCATCGGCATCACCCATGTCGAGCAGATCTACCTCAACAGCGCCGGCGCCGAACTGCGCCAGGCCCAGCGTTTCGTCTATCCGGGCCTCGATGTCACGGCCTACGACGGCAACGACAGCCAGACCCGCAGCCTCGGCCGCGAGAACTTCGGTCAGCAAGGCAGTGCTGATGTCATCAGCCGTTGCGGCCTGATCGGCGCCGGTCCAAAAGTTGCCGATCAAGCATTGCAATTGCTGCTCGCGCCGAACACGCCGCAAGGCCCGCGCGACCTGTTGCTGATGCCCGATCAGATGATGCTGCAGATCCACGAATCCATCGGTCACCCGCTGGAACTCGATCGCATCCTCGGTGACGAGCGCAATTACGCTGGCACCAGTTTCGTCAAGGCCGAAGACTTTGGCCATTTGCAGTACGGTTCGAAACTGCTGAACGTCACCTTCGACCCGGACATTCCCGAGCAGCTCGCCAGCTACGGTCATGACGACGACGGCACTGCCGCGAGTAAGCAATTCCTGATCAAGCAGGGCTTGCTCCTGCGTCCATTGGGCGGCGCACTTTCGCAGTTCCGCGCCGGCATGGACGGCGTTGCCAACAGCCGTGCCTGCGGCTGGAACCGCCCACCGATAGACCGCATGGCCAACCTCAATATCGAGCCCGGCGACCAGCCGCTGGAACAACTGATCGGCAACATCGAGCACGGTATTTTGATGAGCACCAACCGTTCCTGGTCCATCGACGATGCGCGCAACAAGTTCCAGTTTGGCTGCGAATGGGGCCAGTTGATCGAAAACGGCGAACTCAAAGGCGTGGTGAAGAACCCGAACTACCGGGCGATTTCCGCGCAGTTCTGGAAAAGCCTCAGCGCCGTTGGCGACGCCAGCACCTTCAAGATTCTGGGCACGCCGAACTGCGGCAAGGGCGAACCGAATCAGGTGATCCGTGTCGGCCATGCATCACCGGCCTGCGTGTTCAGCAACGTGGATGTATTTGGGGGAGACGCCTGATGAGCACTTCAAAAAGTCAGGCTGATTCGTTCAAGGCCTTGGTCAACGGGTTGCGCGAGGCAATTCGCGAACCGGAGCAATTCACCCTCAGCTACGCCGCCGAGTCGTCGGCCTTCGTGCGTTTCAATCATGCCAAGGTGCGGCAGGCCGGGCAGGTGCAACAGGCGAGCGTCGGTCTCAAACTGATCAACGACGGCCGCCACGCTGACCTCGACATCACGCTGTCGGGCGATGCTCACGTTGACTCCCAGCGTCTGGCCGAAGGCCTGCAACAGTTGCGCGACACCCTGCCGCTGCTGCCGCAGGACCCGTACTTGCTGCTCAACTACACCGGCTGGCAGAGCAAGAATGTGCAGGAGCATCCGCTGCCGGACACCGAGCAAGTGGTCGCCGAAATCACCCGGGCCGCCGAAGGGCTGGATCTGGTGGGTTTCTACGCCGCCGGCCCGATCAGTCGCGGTTTCGCCAGTTCTTCAGGCGCGTTCGGCTGGCATCAGGCCAACAGCTTCAACTTCGACTTCAGCCTGTTTCATGCAAACGGCCAGGCGGTGAAAGCCAGCTACGCCGGGCATGACTGGAACAGCGAAGGTTTTTCCCGGCGCTTCCAGCAGGCGCGTGAGCAGCTTGAGTTTCTGGGTCGGCCATTGCGTACGTTGGCACCGGGTCAGTATCGCGCTTACCTGGCACCGGCCGCGCTGGAAGAAATCATGGGCATGTTGTCCTGGGGTGGCTTTTCGGCGCAGTCGATTGCCAGCAAGAGCAGTCCGTTGCAGAAGCTCTACGCGGGTGACCACTCGTTCAGTCCGCTGGTGTCCCTTGACGAGCAAGTCAGCGGTTCGTTGAGCCCGGCATTTTCCGAGGAGGGTTATCCACGCAGTGACCTGAAACTGATCGTCGAAGGTAAGGCCGATGCGCAATTGGTCGACTCTCGCAGTGCCGCCGAATACGGCCTGACGGCCAACGGCGCCGGTGGCGGTGAATCGCCGACCGCACTGAACATGGCGCCAGGCGCGCTTGCCGATGCCGAGATCCTCAAGCAACTGGGCACGGGTTTGTACATCAGCAACCTCTGGTACCTGAATTACTCGGACCAACCGATGGCACGCATGACCGGCATGACGCGGTTTGCGACGTTCTGGGTCGAGAATGGCGAGATACAGGCACCGGTCAGCACCATGCGTTTTGATGACAGTGCTTACAGTTTGCTGGGTTCGCAGCTGGAAGCGTTGACCGAAGAGCGCGAGTTGTTGCTGTCGGCGAGCACTTACAGCCAGCGGGCCACGGCATCGGCACTGTTGCCGGGCGCGCTGATCAGCAAACTGACCTTGACCCTGTAACCCCGCAAAACCCGTAACGACGCAAAACCTGTAGGAGCTGGCTTGCCAGCGATGAGGCCGGCAAATCCAACATCATTGTCGGCTGACAGTCCGCCATCGCTGGCAAGCCAGCTCCTACAGGGATTGGGGAAACACCGAAATTTCTGCGACTCAAAACCTGAGGTCCCATGCCCAACCGCCCGCCTCTCGACGCTGTCACCGCCCGCTGGTTGCCGTGGGTCGTCGCCATTGCCTTCTTCATGCAGTCCCTCGACGGGACCATCCTCAACACCGCCCTGCCGGCCATGGCCCGCGATCTGGCGGAAGACCCGCTGCGCATGCAGGGCGTGATCATCGCCTACATGCTCACCGTCGCGTTGCTGATCCCCGCCTCGGGCTGGATCGCCGACCGCTTCGGCACCAAGAAAATCTTCTTCGGTGCGATCCTGCTGTTCAGTTTCGGCTCGTTGCTCTGCGCCTTGTCGAGCAGCCTGAGCATGCTGATCGGCGCCCGGGTGATTCAGGGCCTGGGCGGTGCGCTGATGCTGCCGGTCGGGCGGCTGGTGGTGCTGCGGGCCTATCCGCGCTCGGAACTGGTGCGGATCATGGGCTTCATTACCATTCCCGGCCTGCTCGGCCCCTTGATCGGCCCGACCATGGGCGGCTGGATGGTGGAATACCTGACGTGGCACTGGATCTTCCTGATCAACCTGCCGGTTGGCGTCGTCGGTTGCTACGCCGTATGGAAATTCATCCCCGACCTGCGCGGCACTGAACGCACGCGGTTCGACAGCCTCGGTTTTTTGCTGTTTGGCGCAGCGATGGTGCTGATCACCATCGCCATGGAAGGCCTCGGCGAACTGCACCTGCCGCACCTGCGCGTGATGTTGCTGCTGTTCGGTGGCATGGCGTGCCTGGCGGCGTACTGGCTACGGGCCGGGCACATCGACAATCCGCTGTTCGCGCCGTCGCTGTTCAAGACCCGCACGTTCGCCGTCGGCATCCTCGGCAACCTGTTCGCCCGTCTCGGCAGCGGCGCACTGCCCTTCCTCGTGCCGTTGTTGCTGCAAGTGGCGCTAGGCTACTCGCCGTCGCAGGCGGGGATGAGCATGTTGCCGCTGGCAGCGGCGGCGATGGTCGCCAAGTCGGTGGCGCGGCCACTGATCGAGCGCCTGGGTTATCGCATTGTGCTGACCGGCAACACCCTGGCGCTGGGGCTGATGCTGGCAAGCATGGGCCTGGTCAGCGAGCAGACGCCGTACTGGCTGCTGCTGGGCATGCTGGCGATTCTCGGCGCGATCAACTCGTTGCAGTTCACCGCGATGAACACCGTGACCCTGATCGACCTCGATGACGCCAGCGCCAGCAGCGGCAACAGCCTGCTGTCGGTGGTCGCGCAATTGTCCCTGAGCCTGGGCGTTGCATGTGCCGGTGCGCTGCTTGGCGGGTTCACGGCAGAGATCGGAAACGACGGCGTGGACACGGTGCTGGGCGCGTTCCAACTCACGTTTGTGACCGTCGGAATCATGGCGATGCTGGCCGCGACGATCTTTTCGCAGCTGTCGAGAGAAGACGGACGGCGCGTCAAGCGTCCGGAAGAACACATCGAACCTTAGGGCCAATGGCCATGGGACTGGTACACTGCGCGACATTTTGTTTTGCAGGCCAGTCCCGTGACCACCATCGCCACCGCTTTTAATACTTTGCCGCTGTCCGCCGCCATGCTGGCTAACCTCGACTCCCTCGGTTATGCCCAGATGACGCCGATCCAGGCGCAAAGCTTGCCGGTGATCCTCAAGGGGATGGACCTGATCGCCCAGGCCAAGACCGGCAGCGGCAAGACTGCGGCCTTCGGCATCGGCCTGCTGAACCCGATCAATCCGCGTTTCTTCGGCTGCCAGGCGCTGGTCATTTGCCCAACGCGTGAACTGGCTGACCAGGTCGCCAAGGAAATCCGTCGTCTGGCCCGCGCCGAAGACAACATCAAGGTCCTGACCTTGTGCGGCGGCGTGTCGTTCGGTCCGCAGATCGGCTCGCTGGAGCACGGCGCGCACATCATCGTCGGCACTCCGGGCCGCATCCAGCAGCACCTGCGCAAAGGTTCGCTGGTGCTTCATGGCCTGAACACGCTGATCCTCGATGAAGCCGACCGCATGCTCGACATGGGTTTCTACGACTCCATCGAAGAAATCATCGCCCAGTGCCCGGAACGTCGTCAGACCCTGCTGTTCTCCGCCACTTACCCGGTGGGCATCAAGCAGTTGGCCTCCAAGTTCATGCGCAACCCGCAGCAAGTGAAGGCCGAGGCGTTCCACGACGACACGCAGATCGAGCAGCGCTTCTACGAGATCTCTCCGGAAGAGCGCATGGACGCCGTGGTCAAAGTCCTCGCGCATCACCGCCCGGCCTCTTGCGTGGCCTTCTGCTTCACCAAGCAGCAGGTTCAGGAAACCGTCGATCACCTGACCGCCAAAGGCATCTCCGCTGTCGGCCTGCACGGCGATCTGGAACAACGTGATCGTGACCAGGTGCTGACGATGTTTGCCAACCGCAGTACTTCGGTACTGGTTGCCACCGACGTCGCCGCCCGCGGCCTGGACATCGATGCGCTGGACATGGTGATCAACGTCGAACTGGCGCGTGATTCGGAAATCCACATTCACCGCGTTGGCCGTACTGGCCGCGCCGGTGAAAAAGGCATCGCGATCAGCCTGGTCGCCCCGTCCGAAGCGCACCGCGCCCAGGCCATCGAGCAACTGCAGAAGTCGCCGTTGAGCTGGGATCAGCTGGACAACCTCAAGTCCCAGGGCGGTGGTCCGTTGCTGCCGCAAATGAGCACGCTGGTCATCGGCGCTGGCCGTAAAGACAAAGTGCGTCCGGGCGATATTCTGGGTGCATTGACTGGCGATGCCGGGATTCCGGGCGCGCAGGTTGGCAAGATCGCGATTTTCGACTTCCAGGCGTTCGTGGCCGTGGAACGCGCAGTTGCCAAGCAGGCAGTGCAACGTCTGAACGACGGCAAGATCAAAGGCCGCTCGCTGCGCGTTCGTATCTTGTAAGAACAACGCACATCCCCCTGTGGGAGCGAGCCTGCTCGCGATAGCGGAGTATCAGATGACATTTAGTTGTCTGACACCCCGCTATCGCGAGCAGGCTCGCTCCCACAGTTTGTTTTGTGGTGAACATTAAGAGGACACCGTTTTGCGCTCTACCGAAGTCGTGATCATTGGCGCTGGCGCCGCAGGGTTGATGTGTGCGCTGACCGCCGCCGGGCGCGGGCGCAAGGTGATGTTGCTCGACCACGCGAACAAGGCCGGCAAGAAAATCCTGATGTCGGGCGGTGGCCGCTGCAATTTCACCAACATGTACACCGAACCGGGCAATTTTCTCTCGCAGAACGAACACTTCTGCAAATCCGCACTGGCGCGCTACACGCAGTGGGATTTCATCGGCATGGTCGCCAAGCACGGCGTGCCGTACCACGAGAAGAAACTCGGCCAACTGTTCTGCGATAACAAATCCAGCGACATCCTCGAAATGCTGCTCAACGAGTGCGATCAGGTTGGCGCCAGCCTGCACCTGGACACGTCGATCCAGACCATCGAGAAGCTGGAAAGCGGCTATCTGCTGGACACCACACTGGGCCAGATCACCTGTGAATCCTTGGTGATCGCCACGGGCGGCCTGTCGATCCCGACGCTCGGTGCCACCGGTTTCGGTTACCAGGTCGCGAAGCAGTTTGGCCACGAACTGCTGCCGACCCGCGCCGGCCTAGTGCCCTTCACCATCACTGATCAGCTCAAAGAGCTTTGCACCGAACTGTCCGGTACGTCGGTGGATTGCCTGGTGAGCTGCAACGATCAGAGCTTTCGCGAGAACATCCTGTTTACCCATCGCGGCCTTAGCGGTCCGGCGATTTTGCAGATTTCCTCGTTCTGGGAATCCGGCGACCCGGTAGAGATCAACCTGATGCCGGATCACGATGTGCCGAGCTGGCTGCAACAGCAGCAGGCCGAACGTCCGAACAGCGAGTTGAAAACCCTGCTCGGTGAAATCTTCACCAAGAAGATGGCCAACCTGCTGGCGGACAACTGGTTCGTCTCCAAACCGATGAAGCAATACACCCACGCGGAAATTGCCGACATCGCCGAGAAGCTGGCGAGCTGGAAAGTGGTGCCGGCCGGGACCGAAGGCTACCGCACCGCCGAAGTGACCTTGGGCGGCGTCGACACCAACGAAGTCTCGTCCAAGACCATGGAGTCGCTGAAAAGCCCCGGGCTGTACTTCATCGGCGAAGTGCTCGACGTGACCGGGCATCTGGGCGGTTTCAACTTCCAGTGGGCCTGGGCCTCCGGGTACGCCGCTGCGCAATTCGTCTGACACAACCAATAACCTGTGGGAGCGAGCCTGCTCGCGATGAGGCCGGTATATTCGACATTGATGTCGACTGTCAGGCCGTTATCGCGAGCAGGCTCGCTCCCACATTGGTTATGGGTGGTTCGATAAAGGAACAGATTTTGCTGTCAGATGTGATCGGCGCCATTGCGTCGGCGTCATTACTGGCTCAATTTAGCGTCATTGCCTCGGAAGGCCCTCGCACTTCATGCCATCGACCCCTTTTCGTCAGTCCCTGCGTCGCCTCTGGGCGCTGGATAAATTCAGTTACAGCGTACGGGTGTTCATCGCCCTGACCGGCAGCATGGCGCTGTGTTGGTATCAGGATGAAATGGGGCTGCTGATCCCGTTGTTCCTGGGGATCATCGCCAGCGCCCTGGCCGAAACCGACGACAGCTGGCAGGGCCGCCTCAATTCACTGGCCGTAACGCTGGTTTGCTTCATCATCGCGGCCCTGTCCGTCGAACTGCTCTTCCCCTACCCCGTCCTGTTCATCATCGCTTTCGCATTGGCCGCTTTCTGCCTGACCATGCTCGGTGCGCTCGGCGAACGTTATGGCGCAATTGCCTCGGCGACGTTGATTCTGTCGGTCTACACCATGATCGGCGTGGACCAGCGCGGCGGCGCAGTGACCGACTTCTGGCACGAACCGGTGCTGCTGGTGGCCGGCGCGGCCTGGTACGGTTTGCTTTCGGTGTTGTGGCAGGCGATGTTTTCCAACCAGCCGGTGCAACAGAGCCTGGCGCGGTTGTTCCGCGAACTGGGCTTTTACCTGAAGTTGAAATCTTCGCTGTTCGAGCCGATCCGGCAGATGGACGTGGAAGCGCGCCGACTGGAACTGGCCCAGCAAAACGGTCGGGTCGTGGCAGCCCTGAATGCTGCCAAGGAAATCATTCTGCACCGGGTCGGCAACGGTCGACCGGGCTCGAAAGTCAGCCGTTACCTGAAGCTCTACTTCCTCGCTCAGGACATCCACGAGCGCGCCAGCTCCTCGCACTATCCGTACAACGCGCTGGCCGACGCCTTTTTCCACAGCGACGTGCTGTTCCGCTGTCAGCGCCTGCTGCGCCAACAGGGCAAGGCTTGCCGAGCGCTGGCGGAATCGATCCAGATGCGTCAGCCATTCATCTATGACGCCAGCTTTGCCGAAGCCCTCAGCGACTTGCATGCGTCCCTTGAACACCTGCGTGTCCAGAGCAACCCGGCCTGGCGCGGACTGCTGCGCTCCTTGCGCGCCCTGGCCGCCAACCTCGGCACCCTCGACCGTTTGCTCAGCGATGCGAGCAACCCCGACGCCCTCGCCGACGCCACCGACAGCAGCCTGCTCGACCGTTCGCCACGCAGCCTCAAGGATGTGTGGATTCGCTTGCGCACGCAGCTGACGCCGACCTCGCTGCTGTTTCGCCATGCCCTGCGTTTGCCCCTGGCATTGAGCATCGGCTACGGCATGGTGCATTTGATTCACCCGTCGCAGGGTTACTGGATCATCCTCACCACGCTGTTCGTCTGCCAACCAAACTACGGCGCAACCCGCCGCAAGCTCGGTCAGCGGATCATCGGCACCGCCATCGGCCTGACCGTGGCGTGGGCGCTGTTCGATCTGTTCCCGAATCCGCTGATCCAGTCGTGCTTCGCCATCGCCGCCGGCGTGGTGTTCTTTATCAACCGCACCACCCGCTACACCCTGGCCACGGCCGCGATCACGCTGATGGTGCTGTTCTGCTTCAACCAGGTCGGCGACGGTTACGGCCTGTTCCTGCCGCGACTGTTCGATACCTTGCTCGGCAGCCTGATCGCCGGCCTGGCGGTGTTCCTGTTCCTGCCGGACTGGCAGGGCCGACGCTTGAACAAAGTGCTGGCCAACACCCTCACCTGCAACAGCATTTACCTGCGCCAGATCATGCAGCAATACGCCGCCGGCAAGAGCGACGACCTGGCTTATCGCCTGGCCCGGCGCAACGCGCACAACGCCGACGCGGCGCTCTCGACGACGCTCGCCAACATGCTGATGGAGCCGGGGCATTTCCGTAAGGAGGCAGATGTAGGGTTCCGCTTCCTGGTGTTGTCGCACACCTTGCTCAGCTATTTGTCAGGACTGGGTGCGCACCGTGAAACCCAACTGCCGGCGGACGTGCGCGAGCAATTGATCGAAGGGGCCGGCGTGAAACTGGCGGCGAGCATCGATGAAATCGCTCAAGGGTTGGCGAGCAAACTGCCGATTGCGATTCAGAGTGATGAGGAAGAGGCACTGGCCAATGAGCTGGAACAGATGCCGGATGAAATCGATGAAGGGCAGCGGCTGGTGCAGACGCAGTTGGCGTTGATCTGCCGGCAGTTGGGGCCGCTACGGACGTTGGCGGCGCATTTGATCAAGGACACCGGCGAGGATTGAGAGGTGTGGTGAGTGGGCCGGCCTCTTCGCGGGCAAGCCACGCTCCTACAGGGTTCGCGATACCTGTAGGAGCTAGGCTTGCCAGCGAAGAGGCCATCAGCAACACCGCAAAAACTACATCCCGTGCTGCTTCATCAACTGCTCATAACTGCCATCCGCTTTCATCTCCGCAATCTCACGGTCGAAACTGGCCACGATCTCTTCATGGTGCGGATTTTTCAGGCTGACCAGAATGTGCAGGCTGTTCTCGCTCAACGGCTTGGGCAGGAACTCCACGGCATTGCGCACCTTGGCGGACTCCCGGGCCAGGTAATAACGCGCGACGTATTCGTCTTCCAGCGTCAGCTTGACCCTATCGGCAGCGACCATGCGCACGGCCATGGCGAAGCTGTGCACCGGGACCTTCTGCAGCGAGGCGTCCTCATCGAACGCCGGTGAATAGGCGTAACCGCGTACCACTGCAATCGGGTAAGTGTGCAGTTGCTGCAGGTTGTTGTATTCGATCGGTGCGTCCTTGCGCTTGAGAAAGCGCACGCGGTTGAGCAGGTACTCGCCGGAAAACCGGCCGAGCCTGGTGCGCTCTTCGGTATACCAGGCGTTCACCAGCACATCGTAACGGCCTTCGCCCACACCCATCAGGGCGCGTGCCCAAGGCACCTGTTCAAAGTCACTGGCATAGCCGGCTCGCGCCAGCGCGGTGCTGACAATGTCCGTCGCCAGGCCGCCATTGAGCAGCGTCGCGTCAGTAAAGGGTGGCCAGGCATCGGCTACCAGTCGCAGCTTTTCCGCTGCCGCGCTCTGAGTCAGCAACAGCAATCCGATCAAGGCCAAAGCTCGATGCAATCGCGGCATGCTCGAAAATCCTTAGCGGGCGGCTGCCCGACGTGTTTTCAGCCAAAACTCCAAGGCCCCGTACCGGCGAAACCCAGGTACCAACATTAGCTCATCGAAGCCACTGCACAGCGCTTCAGCCCAGATTACACAAAGAAGACAACGCCGCGCGAATTGAATGATGGCATTTTGGCCTTTGTCACAGATTTCTCTGCCATAAAGACATCTTTCGCCGAGGCGATTAGTATCGGAGCGACTAGGTCAACGGAATGTGAAGATGACAATCGATTGGATCTGCAAGCACCACAGTGATCTGGGCAAAGAGCAGCTGTACGCCATTCTGCAGCTGCGCTCAGAGGTTTTCGTTGTGGAGCAGAAATGCGTCTATCAGGACGTGGACGGCCAGGATCTGGAGGGTGACACCTGCCACTTGATGGCCTGGGACGGCGATCGGCTGGTGGCGTACCTGCGTTTGCTCGACCCGGAATTACAGGGCGGCGACGTGGTGATCGGCCGGGTGCTTACCGCCCCGCAGGCGCGCGGCAAAGGGTTGGGTCATGAGCTGATCGCCCTGGCGTTGAAGCAGGCTGCGAAGCGTTGGCCTGATGTGCCGGTTTATCTGTCGGCCCAGGCGCATTTGCAGGGGTATTACGGGCGGTACGGGTTTGTCGTGGCGGGTGAGGAATACGTGGAAGATGGCATTCCGCATATCGGGATGCGTCGTTCTTGAGGGCCTCTTCGCGGGCAAGCCTCGCTCCTACAGGATTTGCTCTGCCCTTGTAGGAGCGAGGCTTGCCCGCGAAGGCGTCCGATCAAACACCGCAGGAGCTAGGGATACTCCAACACCGCTTTAATCTGCCGCAAATTCCGCTCGATCCATCCCCGGTCAATCGCTCCCCACTCGCGAATCCGATAACGCCCCGCATGGTTGCGCGCGCCCTCTTCCTGCTCGAACTCGCAAACGATATCCAGATCCGCCAACGCCGCAATGGTGTCCTGCGCCGTGCGCCGGGGCATGCCGGTCACGTCGGTCAATGCCGGGACGCTGCTGGCCAGCCCACTGTCGATCAGGTACGCCACGTATAAACGGCGATAGAAACTGCTCTTGGTCTTGCTCACGTCCATCCACACACTCCTTGGCTACTGCATTTCCCGCCACGTCAGGTACACCCGCAAATCGAATTCGACCTGGTGATACCCCGGCAACATGTGTTCGCACAGCTTGTAGAACGCCTTGTTGTGATCCGATTCCTTGAAGTGCGCCAACTCATGCACCACGATCATTTTCAGAAACTCGCAAGGCGCTTCCTTGAACAGCGAGGCCACGCGAATTTCTTTCTTGGCCTTGAGTTTACCGCCCTGCACCCGCGAGATCGTGGTGTGCAGGCCGAGGGCGCGGTGGGTCAGGTCCAGACGGTTGTCGAACAACACTTTGTCGATGGCCGGGGCGTTACGCAGGTATTCCTGCTTGAGGTCCAGGGCATAGGCATACAGCGCCTTGTCACTCTGCACGTCGTGCTTTTGCGGGTAGCGTTTGTCCAGGTAATCGCCCAGCCGACCTTCGGTGATCAGCCCGCGCACCTGGTTCTGCAACTCTACGGGATAGGCCTGAAGGTATTTCAACGCGGTCATCGGGATAGGCAACATCAATTACTGAAAGGCCGCCAGTGTAGCGAATTCAGTCGATCAACGTGCTCCAGTCGAACGGCCGCACAAAGTCGCCGACGTCCTCGGCTATCATCGGCCGCGCCACCAGGAAACCTTGCACGTACTCGCAACCATTGGCTTGCAACCATTCATATTGCGCGACGGTTTCCACGCCTTCGGCGATCACCAGCATTCCGTACTGCTTGCACAGGTCGATCACATTGCGCACCAACGCCGCATCCCGCGAGGAGTCCGGCAACCGGGCGATCACATGCCGGTCAAGCTTGAGCGTGTCCAGTTCCAGGTCCCGCAGATGCGACAACGAGCACGGCCCGGAGCCGAAATCATCCAGCGCCACCCGCACCCCCAGATTGCGCAGCAGCCGCAGTTGTTTGCGAGTTTCATCGGGGTTGTGCATCAAGGCCTCTTCCGTGACCTCGACCTCCAGATGCCGCGCCTGCAAGCCATGGCGCTCCAGCACCTGACGCAACTCGGTGACCAGGTTGGGCATGCCGAACTGTGTACTGCTCAAGCTGACGCCCAGCACCAAGTCTTCGGCAAACAAGGTTTCCCAAGCTTTGCGTTGCCCGGCGCCGCGATGATAAATCCAGCTGCCCAGACGACTGATCAACCGCGCCTCTTCCAGCAACGGCAAAAACAGCCCCGGCGGCACGTCGCCAACGCTCGGATGCTGCCAGCGCAGCAGGGCTTCGAACCCGCGAATCTGCCCTCCGGCAATGGCCACCTGCGGTTGATACACCAGATTGAAATCGCGGTTTTCGATGGCGGTGCGCACACTTTCTTCGAGCATCAGCCGTGAGCGCGCCCGACCGTTCATGTCATGGTCATAGAAGCGATATTGCTGACGCCCGGCACGCTTGGCTTCGTACATGGCGATGTCGGACGCTCGCAGCAAACCATCGAGATTGGCCCCGCAATCCGGATACGTGGCAATGCCGATACTGGCGCCGAGGGCGATATCCAGCCCATCGATCTGCTGACAGATCGACACCCGCTCAATCAGTTTCTCGGCAATCTTGGCCGCTTGCTCGGGGAACTCAAGATCGAGCAGCGCCGTGAATTCATCGCCGCCCATGCGCGCCAGAATGTCGAAGGGTCGCAAGCAAGCCTTCAATTGTTCGGACACCCAGCGCAACACGCGATCGCCGGCATCGTGACCAAGGGAATCGTTGACCCGTTTAAAACCGTCGAGGTCGAGGTACAGCAACACCCAGGCGCTGTCGTTACGCTCACCGCGCAGCAGCAGGTTTTCCACGGTCTGATAGAAACCACGGCGATTGAGCAGGCCGGTCAACGGGTCGGTCACCGCCTGAAATTCCAGCTGCTGATGCAGATGACGCACCACCGACATGTCGAGCACCGTCACCACCATCGCGTGTTGCTCGGTTGGCAATGGCGCGCATGAAAGTGCGACAGGCACCTGCTGGCCCGGCGCCGTACGCAATAGCGCATCGTGCAGGCGCAGGGTTTCGCCGCGCTTGTAACCGGCCAGCAGTTCGGAATCGGCCCAGACCGCAATATGCGGCTTTTGCAGGTAATCCAGAAACTCTTTGCCTTGCAGGTCTTGCACCGTGGCGTTGAGCAGTCGCGACATCGCCGGGTTGGCAAAGCGAATCAGACCGTCCTCGCCGACCACCAGGATGCCTTCGGCGGCGTTGTCCAGCACCGAGGCGTTGAAGGCGCGTGCGACCTCCAGATCGTGGCTCAGGCGCTGCAACGCCCGACGATTGCGCTGATGCTCCAGCAGCGCCTGGACTTTGGGCTTGAGAATCTGCGGGTCGAACGGTTTGAACAGGTAATCCACCGCTCCACTGGCATAGCCCTTGATCACGGCATCCTGGGACTGTTCGTTGGCGGTGAGGAAAATGATCGGCGTGAGACGGGTGCGCTGACTGCCGCGCATCAGGCGCGCCACTTCAAAGCCATCCATGCCCGGCATCTGCACATCCAGCAGCACCAGATCGATATCGTGTTCGAGCAGAAGGCCGAGAGCTTCGAAACCGGACGCAGCAGTGATCACCTGCCAGTCCTGGCGCTGCAGCAACGCGCGCATGCTGATCAGGTTTTCAGGGTAATCATCGACGATTAAAAGGGTTGAGCTGCCTTCGGCTGGCGTGGGTTGCGCGCATTCCATGCTGCTTCTCTATGTCGGGGCGTCAGGCCGGTTTCTCGTGAAAACCGGACAAATGTTACGTCTTCACTCTAGACCGGGATTCGCGAAAGCAGAAGATATCAGTACGCCATCATTTAACTAAAGGGTTCATTGCCCGACTAACGGTCGCCTCTACAGCCCGCTAAAACCGGGAAAGATGGCCTTTTAACAGGATTTTGACGTCATCCATTTGTCAGACAGACGTTAACAAAATAGCCTTCTACGCTTATAAAGACCGCCCTCAAAGGCGCGTGCTAGAGCTTCTGGTACGTCCGTGCCGCAAAAATTCGTGGAAGCTTTGCCTATGATCGATCTCGCATCCTGGAACCTCAGCGTTCCCGTCGGTAACCCGCCGTACACCGTTGAAACGGCCAAACTGGTGAATGGGTTCAAGGATCAATACTTCCACTCCGACACCGGCACCCTGTTTTTCTGGGCCCCGGTAACCGGCACAAAAACCGAAAACGCGAAATATCCGCGCACCGAACTACGGGAAACCTACAGCAACGGCACCCTGAAAAACTGGTACTACCCGGACGCCGACAATTCCCTGCGCGCCACCCTGGCGGTGAACCAGGTGCCGAGTTCCGGCAAAATCGTCATCGGCCAGATCCACGCCTACAAAAGCCAGAAACCCATGGTGAAGGTCGAGTATCAGTACAAGACCACCACCAAGACCGGCAACATCGTCGCCAAAGTGCGCATGCACCCCGATGACGACGAAGGCCGGGTAATCACCATCGCCACCGGCGTGAAACTGGATCAGGAGTTCTCCTACCTCATCCACCTCAGCCCTGGCGGTGCGCTGGGCATCAGTGCCGCGGGTTATCAGTGGGACACCAACATCAGCGCCACGTGGCGGGTCAAACCGCTGTACTTCAAGGCCGGGGTGTATGTGCAGGACAACACCGGGTACACCAGTGAAGGCGGTAAAGTGACATTTAGCAAACTGGATATTGATCACGATAAGTGATGTGAATCACGGCTGAACCTGTGGGAGCGAGCCTGCTCGCGATGGCGGAGTGTCATTCAACGTTGAAGTCGCCTGGCACCCCGCCATCGCGAGCAGGCTCACTCCTACAATGACCGCATTCAACCAAGAGTCATCGCCCATAAAAAAACCCGCCTCTCGGCGGGTTTTTTGTGCAATTCAAACGCTGAAGGCTTAGTTAACCTTGGCGTTCAACTCACCTTTCAGATAACGCTGATACATCCCTTCCAGCGAAATCGCTTTGATTTTCGAAGCGTTGCCGGCAGTACCGAAAGCTTCGTAGCGAGCGATACACACGTCACGCATCGCAGTGACGGTCGCGCCGAAGAACTTACGCGGGTCGAATTCACTCGGGTTGGTGGCCATCAGGCGACGCATCGCACCGGTGGATGCCAGACGCAGGTCAGTGTCGATGTTGACCTTGCGCACGCCGTGCTTGATGCCTTCGACGATTTCTTCAACCGGTACGCCGTAGGTTTCTTTGATGTCGCCGCCGTACTGGTTGATGATCGCCAGCCACTCTTGCGGAACCGAAGACGAACCGTGCATTACCAGGTGGGTGTTCGGGATGCGTTTGTGGATTTCTTTGATGCGGTCGATGGCCAGCACGTCGCCGGTAGGCGGCTTGGTGAACTTGTACGCGCCGTGGCTGGTGCCGATGGCGATGGCCAGGGCGTCGACTTGAGTGCGTTTGACGAAGTCGGCAGCTTCTTCCGGGTCGGTCAGCATCTGGCTGTGATCCAGAACGCCTTCAGCGCCGATGCCATCTTCTTCACCGGCCATGCCGGTTTCCAGCGAACCCAGGCAGCCCAGCTCGCCTTCTACCGAAACGCCGCAGGCGTGAGCCATGGCAACGGTTTGTTGGGTAACACGGACGTTGTAGTCGTAGTCGGTCGGCGTCTTGCCGTCTTCGCCCAGGGAGCCGTCCATCATGACCGAGCTGAAGCCCAGCTGGATGGAGCGCTGGCAGACGTCAGGGCTGGTGCCGTGGTCCTGGTGCATGCACACCGGGATGTGCGGGAATTCTTCGATGGCGGCCAGGATCAGGTGACGCAGGAACGGTGCGCCGGCGTATTTGCGAGCACCGGCCGACGCCTGGACGATCACCGGGGAGTCAGTCTTGTCAGCGGCTTCCATGATGGCGCGCATCTGCTCAAGGTTGTTGACGTTGAAGGCTGGAACGCCGTAGCCGAACTCGGCTGCGTGGTCCAGCATCTGGCGCATGCTGATAAGTGCCATTGTGTGTGTCTCTCCCGGTTTGGGTCGTTAATCGTGCCAGCCTGCCGGAGCGGCGGCGGCTATTCAAGTTATTGCAGATCGGGGGTCAGCCCGGCCTGCGAATTCGGTATTACGCTACTGACCTGCACATCCCCCTGTAGGAGCCGGCTTGCCGGCGATGGCGTCCGCGAAGACACCACACGCCTCAAGGGCCTCATCGCTGGCAAGCCAGCTCCTACAGAAGTTGCGTCGGCCGTTGTTATTCGGCTTTACAACCGCGGCCGATCAAATCGTTGGTGGCGACCCAGTAAACCAGGCCTTCCTCACCTTTTATGTGAAACGCCAGCATGTCGTTGCTGTACAGCGAACCTTCGGCGCCCGGCTCAAGCTTCAGGCGATAGACCTGATCGGCCCCGCCGAGGCGCACGTCGACGGCCTTGTGGCTGTCGTCAGTGTAGCGCCAGACCACTTTGGCCTGGCTGTCGCAGGTCCAGGTGGCCCAGCTGTCCGTCGATTGGGCCGGCTTGAACAGGTCAAAATTCGAGCAACCTGCCAGCAGCACCAGCGCCGTAATGGCGATAAAACCTTTCATCCGTGTTCCTCGACTGACGGCGCACGCTGCCAGCCCTGAGTAAGGAGTCAGACCCGTCAAGGACAACCATGTTCCTTGGCGGGGGTCTGTGTTTCGTATTTGTCCAGGCCATCAGGCCCGGAACGCTTGTTGAGCACCGGGTTGGTTTCCGCTTGCCAGTCAGCCTGGTAGCAGCTTTTTTGCACCGATTGCGGCGCAGGTTCCGGTGCGGCCTTCGGGTTACTCCCGCAAGCCGCCAGTGAACCGGCGACGATCAACAACGCTAGCGTCTTGACCATCTGAACACTCCTTTGCCTGGTCAAATCAGCGACCTCAGGCCTTGGCCCGACTTTCCAGGACTTCTACGGCCGGCAACACTTTGCCTTCGACGAATTCGAGGAATGCGCCGCCGCCGGTAGAAATGTAGGAGATCTGATCCGCAACGCCATATTTATCAATGGCCGCCAGGGTGTCACCGCCGCCCGCGATGGAGAATGCCGAGCTTTCGGCGATGGCCTGGGCCAAGACTTTGGTGCCGTTACCGAACTGGTCGAATTCGAACACGCCGACCGGGCCGTTCCACAGGATGGTCTTGGACGACTTCAGCAACTCGGCGAAATTCGCCGCGGTCTGTGGGCCGATGTCCAGGATCATGTCGTCTGCCGCAACGTCGGCGATCAGCTTGACGGTCGCAGCGGCGCTTTCAGCGAATTCCTTGGCGACCACCACGTCGACCGGCAGCGGCACGCTGACTTTGGCGGCGATGGCGCGAGCGGTGTCCAGCAGGTCTGGTTCGTACAGGGACTTGCCGACCGGGTGACCGGCTGCGGCCAGGAAGGTGTTGGCAATGCCGCCGCCAACGATCAGTTGGTTGCAGATCTGGCTCAGGCTGTTCAGTACGTCGAGCTTGGTCGACACCTTGGAACCGGCAACGATGGCAGCCATTGGTTGAGCTGGAGCGCCCAGGGCTTTGCCCAGTGCGTCCAGTTCAGCGGCCAGCAACGGGCCCGCGGCCGCGACTTTGGCGAACTTGGCCACGCCGTGGGTCGAACCCTCGGCGCGGTGAGCGGTGCCGAAGGCGTCCATCACGAACACGTCGCACAGGGCGGCGTATTGCTGGGCCAGTTCGTCAGCGTTCTTTTTCTCGCCCTTGTTGAAGCGCACGTTTTCGAACAGCACGATGTCGCCGGCCTTGACGTCAACGCCGCCCAGGTAATCGGCAACCAGCGGCACTTCGCGGCCCAGGGCCTTGCTCAGGTAGTCAGCGACAGGCTTGAGGCTGTTCTCGGCCGAAAACTCGCCTTCAGTCGGACGGCCAAGGTGCGAGCAGACCATCACGGCCGCGCCTTTTTCCAGGGCCAGCTTGATGGTCGGCAGCGAGGCCAGGATTCGCGCATCGCTGGTGACAACACCGTCCTTGACTGGGACGTTGAGGTCTTCGCGGATCAATACGCGCTTACCTTGCAGATCGAGGTCGGACATCTTCAACACGGTCATGGGTCGCACTTCCTACGGTTTTTTTGAAGTTGCTGTTTGCAGATAGTGTTCTGCAACGTCCAGCATTCGGTTGGCAAAACCCCATTCGTTGTCGAACCAGGCCAGGATGTTCACCAGCCGTGGGCCGGAAACTCGGGTCTGACTGGCATCAACGATCGCCGAATGTGGGTCATGGTTGAAATCACAGCTTGCGTGGGGCAGCTCGGTGTAGGCCAGCAGGCCTTTGAGCGGGCCGCTGGTGGCAGCCTCGCGCAGAATCCGGTTGACCTCGGTGGCGTCGGTATCGCTCACGGTCTGCATCGTAATATCGAGGCAAGACACGTTCACTGTCGGCACCCGCACGGCTTTGGCCTGAATTCGCCCGGCAAGTTCCGGCAACAGGCGCTCGATGCCACGCGCCAGACCAGTGGACACCGGAATCACCGACTGAAACGCCGAACGCGTGCGGCGCAGGTCTTCGTGGTGATAGGCATCGATCACCGGCTGATCGTTCATCGCCGAGTGGATGGTGGTGATCGACACGTATTCCAGGCCGATGGCCTGATCCAGCAGGCGCAACAGCGGCACGCCGCAGTTGGTGGTGCAGGATGCGTTGGACACCAGCAGCTCGTCGCCGGTCAGGCAATCCTGGTTCACGCCGTAGACAATGGTGGCGTCGACATCCGCCTCGCTGGCCATCGGCTGGGAAAACAGCACGCGTGGCGCGCCGGCGTCGAGGAAACGCTGACCGTCTTCACGGGTGTGGTAAGCGCCGGAGCACTCCAGCACCAGATCGACGCCCAGGGACGCCCAATCGATGCCTTCGGGGGTGGCACTGCGCAGGACCTTCACGCAGTCGCCATTAATATGCAGACAATCGCCGTCGACCTTCACCTCGCCGGGAAAACGCCCGTGCGTGGAGTCGAAGCGTGTCAGGTATTCGATGCTGGCCATGTCGGCCAGATCGTTGATCGCGACAATTTCAAACCCGGCCGCCGAGCCTCGCTCAAACAACGCACGCAAGACGCAACGACCAATCCGGCCGTAGCCGTTGAGTGCAACTTTGTAGGGACGCGGTTGAGGCATGGGGTTCTCGATAATTCGCAGCCAGACGTCATTCTTATATTCAACACAACCCTTGTAGGAGCTGGCTTGCCAGCGATGACGTCATCAGCTTCAACATAAATGTTGCCTGACCGGGCGCCATCGCTGGCAAGCCAGCTCCTACAGGGGATTGCGGTGGTCATGAGACCACCGCGTCGTGCTTAGTCTTCCAGCAGCTCTTCAGCCTGACCCAGGATGTTTTCCAGGGTGAAGCCGAACTCTTCGAACAAGGCTGGCGCAGGCGCCGACTCGCCGTAGGTGGTCATGCCGATGACGCGACCTTCCAGGCCCACGTACTTGTACCAGTAGTCCGCGTGAGAGGCTTCGATGGCGATACGGGCGCTGACCTGCAACGGCAGGACCGCTTGCTTGTAGCCGGCGTCCTGGGCATCGAACACGCTGGTGCACGGCATCGAAACGACGCGCACTTTGCGACCCTGCTCGGTCAGCTTGTCATAAGCCTGAACCGCCAGGCCGACTTCGGAACCGGTGGCGATCAGGATCAGCTCAGGCTCGCCTGCACAGTCCTTCAACACGTAACCGCCACGGGAGATCTCTTCGATCTGAATCGCGTTGCGGGTTTGGTGCTGCAGGTTCTGACGCGAGAAGATCAAGGCCGAAGGACCGTCCTTGCGCTCCAGCGCGCACTTCCAGCTCACCGCCGATTCCACGGCGTCGGCAGGACGCCAGGTGTCGAGGTTTGGCGTGCAGCGCAGGCTGGCCAGTTGCTCGATAGGCTGGTGAGTCGGGCCGTCTTCGCCCAGACCGATGGAGTCGTGGGTGTAGACGTGGATCACGCGCTGCTTCATCAAGGCCGACATGCGCACAGCGTTGCGGGCGTATTCCATGAACATCAGGAAGGTCGCGCCGTAAGGCACCAGGCCGCCGTGCAAGGCAACGCCGTTCATGATGGCGGTCATGCCGAACTCGCGTACGCCGTAGTACATGTAGTTGCCGCTGGCGTCTTCAGCCGTGACGCCTTTGCAGCCTTTCCACAGGGTCAGGTTGGAACCGGCCAGGTCAGCGGAGCCGCCGAGGAACTCAGGCAGCAGCGGGCCGAACGCGTTGAGAGCGTTCTGGCTGGCTTTACGGCTGGCGATGGTTTCGCCTTTGGCAGCGACTTCAGCGATATAAGCATCGGCTTTTTCGGTGAAGTCGGCCGGCAGATCACCGCTCAGACGACGAATCAGTTCGTTCGCTTCGGTCGGGAAAGCGGCGGAGTAGGCAGCGAAACGCTGGTCCCACTCGGCTTCGGCAGCGCGGCCGGCTTCCTTGGCGTCCCACTCGGCGTAGATGTCGGCCGGGATTTCGAACGGACCGTGGTTCCACTTCAACGCAGTACGGGTCAGTGCGATTTCCGCGTCACCCAATGGGGCGCCGTGGCAGTCTTCTTTACCTTGCTTGTTCGGCGAACCGAAACCGATGGTGGTCTTGCAGCAGATCAGGGTTGGCTGCGCGCTTTTGCGAGCGGTCTCGATGGCGATCTTGATCTCTTCAGGATCATGACCGTCGACGTTGCGGATCACCTGCCAGTTGTAGGCTTCGAAACGCTTCGGCGTGTCATCGGTGAACCAGCCTTCGACTTCGCCGTCGATGGAGATGCCGTTGTCATCGTAGAAGGCGATCAGCTTGCCCAGGCCCAAAGTACCGGCGAGCGAGCCGACTTCGTGGGAAATGCCTTCCATCATGCAGCCATCACCCAGGAACACGTAGGTGTGGTGGTCAACGATGTTGTGGCCCGGACGGTTGAACTGCGCCGCCAGGACTTTTTCAGCCAGGGCAAAACCCACGGCGTTGGCCAGACCCTGGCCCAGTGGACCGGTGGTGGTTTCAACGCCCGGGGTGTAGCCGAGCTCCGGGTGACCCGGGGTGCGGCTGTGCAGTTGACGGAATTGCTTCAGGTCATCGATCGACAGGTCGTAGCCGGTCAGGTGCAGCAGCGAGTAGATCAGCATCGAGCCGTGGCCGTTGGACAGCACGAAGCGGTCACGGTCGGCGAACGATGGATTGCTCGGGTTGTGCTTCAGGTAGTCACGCCAAAGTACTTCGGCGATATCCGCCATACCCATCGGGGCACCGGGATGGCCGCTGTTGGCTTTTTGCACGGCATCCATGCTGAGGGCACGAATGGCGTTGGCACGCTCACGACGGCTGGGCATCGCTGATCTCCTAGGGTTTGAATAAAACGAAACGGAAAAAAGGCGAGCATTTTCCCTCACAGGCATGCCTCGCGGCAATGACAGATAGTCATCTGAAGGCGTTTTTCCAATGGATAAAGACGGTTTCGGCTGGTGAAACCTTTCTGCTATTCGTTTGTAGAGCGGAACAAGTCATCAGAAGTGCCACCCATCGAGCAATATCAAAACTTTTTGATATTGCTCTTGCGGTACTTTCTGACCGTCACTAGACTGCTGGCCCTATGAATTTACGCGTGCCTTCCATTCAACATGACGAGTGCGATGAGCTGGCGGCCCTGTGCAAGGCCGGTGGCGATCCTCTGCGGCTGAATGTATTGCGCGCGCTGGCCAACGATTCGTTTGGCGTGCTGGAACTGGCGCAGATCTTCGGTATCGGCCAGTCGGGCATGAGTCATCACCTCAAGGTACTGGCCCAGGCCGACCTGGTGGCGACACGCCGTGAAGGCAACGCGATTTTCTACCGTCGCGCCCTGCCCCACACCGACCTGCTTGGCGGCAAGTTGCACGCCGCGCTGCTCGAAGAAGTGGACAACCTGACCCTGCCTGCCGATGTGCAGTCGCGGATCGGTCAGGTCCACGGGCAACGCGCAGCGGCCAGCCAAGACTTTTTCTCACGGGTCGCGGAGAAGTTTCGCGCCCAGCAAGACCTGATTGCCGGCCTGCCGCAGTACCGCGAAAGCGTGGTGGCCTTGCTCGACAAACTGAGCTTCAGTGAAGGCGCCACGGCCATAGAAGTCGGCCCTGGCGACGGTGCTTTTCTGCCGGAACTGGCGCGCCGTTTCACTCACGTCACCGCGCTGGACAACAGCCAGGCGATGCTCGAACTGGCGCGACAGGTCTGCGAACGTGAAACGCTGGCTAACGTCAGCCTGCAACTGGCCGATGCATTGAATGGCGTAAGCCTCAAGGCCGATTGCGTTGTACTGAACATGGTGCTGCACCACTTTGCCGCGCCGGCCGATGCGCTCAAGCACATGGCCAAATTGCTGCAACCGGGCGGTAGCCTGCTTGTGACAGAGTTATGTAGCCACAACCAGAGTTGGGCCAGGGAGGCCTGCGGTGATCTCTGGTTGGGGTTTGAACAGGACGATCTGGCCCGTTGGGCCACCGCTGCGGGACTCGTTCCCGGGGAAAGCCTCTATGTAGGCTTACGTAATGGTTTCCAGATTCAGGTCCGCCACTTTCAGCGGCCAACTGGCGACACTCACCATCGGTAAATTCAGGAAAAAATCGAGATGAGCGAATACTCCCTCTTCACCTCCGAGTCCGTGTCTGAAGGGCATCCGGACAAAATCGCCGACCAGATTTCCGATGCGGTGCTGGACGCCATCATTGCTGAAGACAAGTTCGCCCGTGTGGCGTGCGAAACGCTGGTAAAAACCGGCGTGGCAATCATCGCAGGTGAAGTCACCACGTCGGCCTGGGTCGACCTGGAAGAAATCGTGCGTAACGTCATTCTGGACATCGGCTACAACAGCTCCGATGTCGGCTTCGACGGCGCCACTTGCGGTGTGATGAACATCATCGGCAAGCAGTCCCCTGACATCAACCAGGGCGTTGACCGTGCCAAGCCTGAAGATCAGGGCGCCGGCGACCAGGGCCTGATGTTCGGCTACGCCAGCAACGAAACCGACGTGCTGATGCCAGCACCGATCACCTTCTCGCATCAGCTGGTTCAACGCCAGGCCGAAGCCCGTAAATCCGGCCTGCTGCCTTGGCTGCGCCCGGACGCCAAGTCGCAAGTGACTTGCCGTTACGAAGGCGGCAAGGTTGTCGGTATCGACGCTGTTGTACTGTCGACCCAGCACAACCCCGAAGTGTCGTACAAAGACCTGCGCGAAGGCGTGATGGAGCTGATCGTCAAGCACGTGCTGCCTGCCGAACTGCTGACCAAAGACACCCAGTTCCACATCAACCCGACTGGCCAGTTCATCATTGGCGGCCCAGTGGGTGACTGCGGTCTGACCGGTCGCAAGATCATCGTCGACAGCTACGGCGGCATGGCCCGTCACGGCGGCGGCGCGTTCTCCGGTAAAGATCCATCGAAGGTTGACCGTTCCGCGGCCTACGCCGGTCGTTACGTGGCGAAGAACATCGTCGCTGCCGGCCTGGCCGAGCGTTGCGAGATTCAGGTTTCCTACGCGATCGGTGTTGCCCAGCCGACTTCGATCTCGTTGAACACCTTCGGCACCGGCAAAATCAGCGACGACAAAATCGTCAAACTGGTTCGCGAAGTGTTCGACCTGCGTCCATACGCAATCACCACCATGCTTGACCTGCTGCACCCGATGTACCAGGAAACCGCAGCGTACGGCCACTTCGGTCGCACCCCGGCGACCAAGACCGTGGGCGAAGACACCTTCACCACGTTCACCTGGGAAAAAACCGACCGCGCCGACGACCTGCGTTCGGCTGCCGGCCTGTAAGACCTCCCCGGCGGTACCAAAAGCCCTGCACGGTTCGCCGTGCGGGGCTTTTTATTGTCTTGCCTTTGAGACCGAGTCGCCCCCATCGCGAGCAGGCTCGCTCCTACATTGGAATGCATTTCCCTGTAGGAGCGAGCCTGCTCGCGAAGAGGCCAGCCCAGTCCCCCGGAAACACCAGGCAAAACACCCACCGCCCCTGCCAGCAAATACTGACTAGCCTTCAAGCACTCCCCTTGAGCAAGGACGCTCACGATGCTTCTGCGCCTGTTTTCTGTTTTTTTTCTGAGCTTTTTTTGCCTCACTACAACCGCAGCCGACTGCCCCGACTGGCCACCCGACAGGGCTCTGGAAGAAATCACCACCCTGCAAAAACAAATCGACACCTGGGATGACAGTTATCACCGCCATGGCCGCTCGCTGGTTGCCGACGAACTTTACGATCAAGCCCTCGCTCGCCTCACCGAATGGCGCAGTTGCTTTGACTTGGGCCTGACGCCCGAACCATTACGCACGGCTGGCGGCAAAATTGCCCACCCCATTGCCCACACAGGCCTGGAAAAAGTGCGAGATGGTCGTGCAGCCGAAACCTGGATACGCGATCGCAAGGACCTCTGGGTACAACCCAAAGTCGATGGTGTGGCGGTGACGCTGATTTACCGCAAGGGCGCACTGCACCAGGCAATCAGTCGCGGCGACGGAATAAACGGGCAAGACTGGACGGCCTCGGCGCGACTGATCCCCGCCATCCCCCGGCAACTGTCGCAACCGCTGGACCTGCTGGTGCAAGGCGAACTCTATTGGCGACTGGCCGACCATGTGCAAGTCAAGGCCGGAAGCCTCAATGCCCGCGCCACCGTGGCCGGCTTGATGGCGCGCAAGGAACTCAACCCTGAGCAGGCCACCGGCATTGGCCTGTTTATCTGGGACTGGCCACAAGGCCCGGCCGGTTTGCCTGCTCGCATCGCCGCTCTGGATGAGCTGGGTTTGCCGAGCATCGCGCCTTACAGTCAGCCGGTACAGACGTTTGCCGATGCCGAACGCTGGCGCGATCACTGGTACCGCTCGCCCCTGCCCTTTGCCAGTGACGGTGTGGTCCTGCGCCAGAGCCAACGGCCTTCGGCCGAGCGTTGGCAGGCAAAAACACCGTACTGGGCCGTCGCCTGGAAATACCCCTTTGTCCAGGCGTTGGCCGAAGTACGCAAAGTCGACTTCAAGGTCGGTCGCACCGGACGGATCACACCCGTGCTGGACTTGAAACCGGTGACGCTCGATGACCGGCAGATCAAGCGTGTCAGCGTCAGCTCACTGCGGCGCTGGGAGGAGCTGGACATCCGCCCCGGTGATCAGGTGTCAATCAGCCTCGCGGGGCTGACCATTCCCCGGCTCGACGGCGTCGTATTACGCGCCGCCGAACGCCCAGCCTTGAACGCGCCGCTGGCAACCGACTTTCATCATTTGAGTTGTTGGCAACCGACGCCAGGCTGTGAAAGCCAGTTTCTCGCGCGACTGACCTGGCTCAGTGGCAAGCAAGGGTTGGCCATGCCTCATGTCGGCCCGGGAACGTGGGAGAAACTTTTCGAAACAGGCCACCTGAACGGCCTGCTGGATTGGTTGACCCTCGATGCTCAAGAGCTTGCTAACATTAACGGCTTCGGCGAGCGCAGCAGTACTCGTCTTCTAAACAGTTTCAACAGTGCCCGCCAACGCCCTTTTGCTCGTTGGCTCAAAGCCCTGGGTTTACCACCGACCGGCCAGGCAAACCTCGCCGACTCCTGGCAGGAACTGGCACAACGAAACACCGAACAATGGCAGGCCGAAGCCGGCATCGGCCCGGGACGCGCGGCGCAATTGAGCGCATTTTTCCGCGACCCGCAGGTCCTGGCCTTGAGCGACACATTACGTGCGGCGGGGATCGACGGTTTTTAGCAACCGCAGATGCTCGCCCGCCCGGGAACCCAAAGAGGCCGACGAGCTCAAACGCCCATCGCCCTATCGACCCGATTGCACCTGCACATGGAGCTTTTATGAAATTTCTTTCACCGCTCGCCCTGCTGACCCTTTGCAGCGTGATGGCCGCGCCACTGATGGCCGTCGAAGAGGCCCCGGGGCTGACCGGTTGTGCCGCCAAGAAACAGGGCATCATCAACCAGATCGAACTGGCCAAATCTCATGGCAACGCCGAACAGCAGGCAGGCCTGGAAACGGCACTGAGCGAAGTCACTGCGCATTGCACCGACGCTTCGCTGAAGAAGGAGCGGGAAAACAAGGTCCTCGACGCCAAGCATGAAGTCAGCCAGCGCCAGGCCGACCTCGACAAAGCCATGAAGAAAGGCGACCCGGAGAAGATCAACAAGCGCAAAGACAAACTGGCCGAGTCGCGCAAAGAGCTACAAGACGCGCTCGACGAGCTGGATAAATAAGAAAAGGTAAAGTCAGGAATTTGTAGCGTTCTTCAGGGAGCTTCGCGAGCAGGCTCGCTCCCACAGGTGAATGCATTCCAATGTGGGAGCGAGCCTGCTCGCGAAAGCGTCAGCAAGAGCGCTGCAAATCAATGATCCCGAAACTCTTTATGGCACGCACTGCAGGCATCTTCGACCTTCTGCACCGCCGGCCCCAGGTTGCTGGCCTTGTATGGCTGAACCTTGCTGGCAATCACCAATTCACCGGTGGCGGCTTCAAGGGTGCGGGCCATTTCCTGAAAGCGTGCCTGTTTCTGCCAAACGTCGCCCTTGGCGCTGGTGTGATCTTCCTCGCGCACCTGCGGAAAATGCTTCCACGGTTCCTGGGACAACGCATCGAGTTTCACCGCGCCGTCAGCGAATTTCGGGCCGTCGAATGGAATGCGGCCGCGCAACATGCCACCCAGATCTTCGCCGGTCTTGAGCATTTGTTTGAAGATTGCCTTGCGCTGGCCCAATGGAGAATTCGGATCGACACCGCCGCACGCGGACAAGGTCAGGCAGGCCAGCAATACAACGGAAAGTCTTTTAAGAGTCATGGTGGCTTCAGGTCACGGGAAACGGCGGCCAGTATCCTCGCGTCATCGGCAAAGACCAATAGCCCTATTATCAATACGGGTTGTTTGAGCGCATGGAGCACTCAGGCAACCGACAAAGGAATTACTCCATGAACAGCCGTTTCAAGGCATGGCGTCACCGCCTCGCCTGGACCCTCCCGATGGTGGCCGTGCTCGCAGGCTGCACCGGCGGTGACAACAACAAACCCAAGACCCACGCGCTGGCGACTTATTCCAGCGCCACCTGGGAAGCCTTGCCGACGGTGTCCGATAACGACCTGGTCGCCGGTTTCGGTTCATGGCGCAGCGCCTGCACCCGACTCAAGGCCGACCCGATCTGGGGCTCGACCTGTGCCGCTGCCAGCACCGTGCCGCAAACCGCCAGTGACATTCGCGGCTTCCTCAAACAGAACCTCGACGTCTACGGCCTGCGCGCCGCCAACGACAATCCCAATGGCTTGATCACCGGTTACTACGAGCCGGTCTACCCCGGCAGCCTGACCCAAACTGCCGTGGCGAACATCCCGGTGTATGGGGTTCCAGAGGACATGATCATCGTCTCTCTGGACAGCATCTACCCGGAGCTCAAAGGCAAACGCCTGCGCGGACGGCTCGAAGGTCGCGTGCTCAAGCCTTACGACGATGCAGCAACCATCGAAACCAAAGGGGTCAAGGCGCCGGTCGTGGCGTGGCTGACCGACCCGATGAACCTGCAATTCCTGCAAATCCAGGGTTCCGGTCGCATTCAGCTCGACGATGGTCGCCAGTTGCGCATTGCGTATGCCGACCAGAACGGCCATCCGTATCGCCCCATCGGCCGCTGGCTGGTAGAGCAAGGCGAACTGAAGAAAGAAGACGTGACCATGGGCGCAATCAGCGACTGGGCCAAGGCCAATCCGGCGCGCATTCCGGAACTGCTCGGCAGTAACCCGAGCTATGTGTTCTTCACCCGCAACCCGGACAGCAATGAAGGCCCTCGCGGCTCGCTGAACGTACCGCTGACGGCGGGTTACAGCGCGGCAGTGGATCGCAAAGTGATTCCGCTGGGCAGCCTGTTATGGTTATCCACAACGCGGCCGGACGGCACTGCACTGGTTCGTCCGGTGGCAGCTCAAGACACTGGCGGCGCGATTGCCGGCGAAGTCCGTGCGGATTTGTTCTGGGGTACCGGCGAAGCGGCGGGGCAACTGGCTGGCGACATGAAGCAGCAGGGGCAGATCTGGATGCTTTGGCCCAAAGGCGCGGCCTTGCCGCAAGTGCCTCAGGTGGCTGATGCGGTTAAAGCCAACCCTTAATTACTGTGGCGGCAGATAGATAGCTTTCGCGGGCAAGCCTCGCTCCTACAAGGATTGCTGTCGATCACACATTGTGTGCTCGCCGCAGATCTCTGTAGGAGCGAGGCTTGCCCGCGAAGGGGTCAGTAAAAACACCGCAGATATGTCAGACCGAAATCACAAAGAAACTCACGATCAACCCCATCCCCACAAACCACACCAGCGACCGCAGAATCGCCCAGTCTGCCAGGTAGCAAATGATGTACAGCAGACGGCTGGTGATGAACAACACCGACAGCACATTGATCGTCACCAGCTCGGCGTTGCCGGCCAGGTGGGCCACGATCACCGCCGCCGCGAACGCCGGGGTCACTTCGAAACTGTTCAATTGCGCCGCGTAGGCGCGCCGGCCCAAACCATTCAGTGACTCGAGAAAATCCCGGGGATCATGATTGTCTTTCAATCCAAAACGGCCACTGATCTTGGCAATACCCACGCAGAGATAGGGCAGGAAGATCGCAATCAAAATGCACCACAGAGCAACCGTCATATCGCAGTCCTTTTCTTCGAGTTATAAAATCCGGATTCCGGTCAAAACTTCATCACCAACATGCCGATCAGCACCAGCCCACAGGCCAGGAGCCGCGGCCGACCGAAAGGTTCTTTCAGATAGCGCATGCCAAACAGCACCACCAGAATCACGCTGATCTCGCGCAATGCCGCCGCCTCTGCAATCGACCCCAGCTGCATCGCCCACAGCACCAGAGCGTAGCTGAACAACACGCAGAACCCGACCGCCAATCCCAAGCGCCATTGTTCACGCCAGAACAGCATGAACGCCGGCCGCTTGCGCACCAACGCCAGCAGCGGAAACGGCCAGGCGCTGAGCAACGTCACCCAGACCAGGTAATCCAGCGGATGCGACCAGCGCCGCAACGCCTGGCCATCGATAAAGGTGTAGCAGCCGATGCACAGGCCAATCAGCGCCACCACCGGCAGCATCGACCACGGCAAACGCGTACCGCCACCGCCCTGCCACAGCAGGCACAGCATGCCCAACGGGATGAGCAGAATTCCGAAGATCTGCTGATTCGTCAGCACCTCCCCGGCAAAGATCAGCGTCAAGGCCAGCACCACTAACGGCGACAAGCCACGCATCAGCGGGTACACCAAACCGAGATCACCAACTCGATAGGCCTGAATCAGCAGATAGCGATAGAGCAATTCGAATGCGGCCGATGCGAGAATCCATGGCCAGATTTCAATCGGTGGCAGCGCCACGAACGGCAGCATCAGCGCGACAAAAAGCATCGCCACGCTGTCCATGCAGGCCACGACCAACAACCGTTCCGCACTGAATTTAATCAGGGTGTTCCACGCCGCGTGCAACAGCGCCGCCACCAACACCAACGCCGTCGCAAGCACGGCACACTCCTTTCATTGATCACCTTGCCCTTGTAGGAGCCGGCTTGCTGGCGATGAACGATGACGCGGTCCGCCTGTTGGACCGCAGCGCCTGCATCGCCAGCAAGCCGGCTCCTACAAGGGGGGATAATTGATTCGCCATATGTCAGCAGCTGTTTATACTGCAAGCGACCACGCCGCACTCAGTTGCGCACAGACTAATTCCAATAATTTCTGCCATGGCCCGTTCTCTTCGAGAACGGTCGTCGGCCTGCGTATGCCTGATCACAGCGTCAAGACTACCGACAGAGACCTTGCGCATGCCACTCGCCTTGCTTGCCCTCGCTGTTGCCGCGTTCGGCATCGGCACCACTGAATTCGTCATCATGGGTTTGCTGCCCGACGTCGCTCGCGACCTCGCCGTCAGCATTCCCCACGCCGGCCTGTTGATCACCGGTTACGCCCTGGGTGTGGTGTTCGGCGCGCCGATCCTCGCGGTCGGCACCGCCAATATGCCGCGCAAAGCCACCCTGCTGGGCATGACACTGATGTTCATCCTCGGCAACGTGCTGTGCGCGTTGGCGCCAAACTACGCCACGCTGATGGCCGCGCGAGTGGTTACCGCGTTGTGCCACGGGGCGTTCTTCGGCATTGGTTCGGTGGTCGCGGCCGGTCTGGTCGCGCCGAACAAACGGGCGCAGGCGATTGCCATGATGTTCACCGGCCTGACCTTGGCCAATGTGCTCGGCGTCCCATTGGGCACCGCGCTCGGCCAATACGCCGGTTGGCGTTCGACGTTCTGGGCAGTGTCGGTGATCGGTGTGATCGCCTCGATTGCGCAGTGGGTCTGGCTGCCGAAGGACATCGCCATGGACAAGGCCAACCTCGCCAGCGAGTTCAAGGTGCTGGGCAAGGTCAATGTGCTGCTGGCCTTGGGCATGAGCGTGCTGGCGTCGACCAGCCTGTTCAGCGTGTTCACCTACATCGCACCGATCCTGCAGGACATCACCGGGGTCAGCCCGCACGGCGTGACCATTATGCTGCTGTTGTTCGGCGTCGGTTTGACGGCGGGCAGCATGCTCGGCGGCCGCCTGGCCGACAGTCGCTTGCTGCCTTCACTGGTGGGCATGGCGTTGGCGGTGGTGGTCGTGCTGGCTGCGTTCACGCAGACCAGTCACTCGGTGATTCCAGCGGCGATCACGCTGGTGCTGTGGGGGATCTTTGCCTTCGCCCTGTGCCCGATTCTGCAACTGCTGATCATTGATCAGGCGCACGAAGCACCGAACCTCGGCTCGACGTTGAACCAGAGCGCTTTCAATCTCGGTAATGCGGCCGGCGCGTGGATTGGCGGGCTGGTGGTCGCCAGCGGCGCGAATCTGGCGGACTTGCCGTGGACCGGCGCACTGGTCAGTGGCTTGACGGTGCTGACAGCGCTTTTCTTCATTTACCTGCAACGTCGCGGTGCGGCTGCGGTCAATGTGTCCGCCTGAATAATTGCCTTCGCGGGCAAGCCTCGCCCCTACAGGATCGCGCAGATCCTGTAGGAGCGAGGCTTGCCCGCGAAGAAACCGACTCGGTGCACCTACCTGAAAACCAATCTCTCCCCTCATCCAAGGACCCCGGATGCTTGAACTTGTCGCTGCGTTTATCTGCCTCACCTCCCTGCTCACCTACGTGAATTTCCGTTTCATCGGCCTGCCCCCGACCATTGGCGTCATGGTCACCGCACTGATGTTTTCCCTGCTGTTGCAGGGCCTGAGTTTCCTCGGTTACCCCGGCCTCGAAGAGCGCGTGCAACAGTTGATCGGCCAGATCGACTTCGGCGATCTGCTGATGAACTGGATGCTGTCCTTTCTGCTGTTCGCCGGTGCGCTGCACGTCAATCTCAATGACCTGCGCAGCTATCGCTGGCCCATCGGCCTGCTCGCAACATTTGGCGTATTGATCGCCACCGCCGTGATCGGCAGCCTCGCGTATTACATCTTTGCCCTGTTCGGCTGGCATGTGAGCTTTCTGTATTGCCTGCTGTTCGGCGCGCTGATTTCCCCGACCGACCCCATCGCGGTGCTCGGCGTGCTGCGGACCGCCAACGCGTCCAAACCGCTGAAAACCACGATTGTCGGCGAATCGCTGTTCAACGATGGCACCGCGGTAGTGGTGTTCACCGTGCTGTTGGGTATCGCGCAACTCGGTGAAACCCCAACCGTAGGCGCCACGGCCCTGTTGTTCGCGCACGAAGCGATTGGCGGCGTGCTGTTTGGTGGGCTGATTGGCTACCTGGTGTATCTGATGATCAAGAGCATCGAGCAGCATCAGATCGAAGTCATGTTGACCCTGGCACTGGTGATCGGCGGCTCGGCCATGGCGTCGGAGCTGCATGTTTCCGCACCGATTGCGATGGTGGTCGCCGGCCTGATCATCGGCAATCTGGGGCGCAATCTGGCGATGAACGACATGACCCGAAAGTACCTGGACGGTTTCTGGGAGCTGCTCGACGACATGCTCAACGCCCTGCTGTTTGCCCTGATCGGCATGGAGCTGTTGCTGCTGCCGTTCAACTGGCTGCACGTATTGGCGGCAAGTTTGCTGGCCCTGGCCATTCTGCTCTCGCGCCTGTTGACCGTGGCACCGGCCATCCTCCTGCTGCGGCGCTGGCGCACAGTGCCGCGCGGAACGATCCGGATTCTGACCTGGGGTGGTTTGCGCGGTGGTGTTTCGGTAGCGCTCGCCCTGGCGCTGCCATTGGGCCCGGAGCGTGATTTGCTGCTGAGCATCACCTACATCGTGGTGTTGTCGTCGATCCTGTTGCAGGGCTTGAGCATCGGCAAACTGGTCAAGCACGTGACCCGGGATGAGCCTGCGCCAGCGGCACAGGCCGGGCATCACTGATTACTTTTTGACCTTCTGCGGGTCGGCCCCCCGATCCGCAGACTGCTTCGGCGGCCCGCTTTCGCTGCGAATCTGCGCATGGCTCAACAGCGCAAAGATAAAGCTGCCACCGATGATGTTCCCCGCCAGCGTGGGACCTGCGAACACCAGCCAGAAATCCTTCCACGGCAACTCGCCGGCAAACACCAGATACGACACCTCGGCCGAACCGACGACGATGTGGGTGAAATCCCCCAGCGCCATGAGGTAGGTGATGAGGATGATGATCCACATCTTGGCGCTCTCCATGGACGGGATCATCCAGACCATGGTCGCGATCATCCAGCCCGACACAATGCCTTTGGCGAACATCTTGCTCGCGTCGTTATCCATGACTTTGCGCCCGATATCGAGGAAGGCCAGGTCGGTCTTGGTGTCGAAAATCGGCAGGTGCAACATCACATACGCGACCAGCAAGGTGCCGCAAAGGTTGCCCACCAGCACCACCGACCACAGCCGCAACAACCGGCCGAAATTGTTCAGAGTGGGTTTGGTCATGACCGGCAGCACCGCCGTCAGGGTGTTCTCGGTGAACAATTGCTGGCGGGCGAGGATGACCGCAAGGAACCCGGCGCAGTAACCGAAACTGGCAATCACCTTGAAGTGCTCGCCATCCGGAAGGCGCGAGTTGAGCAACCCCATGGCCATCAGCGACAGGCCCATGGTCAGACCGGCGGCGAGCGCCGACCACCATAGCGCGGCGACGCTGCGTTCGAGCTCCTGATCGCCCTGAGTGCGGATGATTTCGTGCAATACAGCCGCACGTGGCGGCTGGCTTTTTTCGACGTCGTGCCGTTCTTCAGCCGAGAGGTTCGGGGTCTTGCCGTCTTTTTGCGCGTCCATAGAGCTCCGGAACCGGTGGCGTGTCATGTAGGTACGACACGCGGGGTTCGGCGCTGTTCAGTGCACTGGCTGGTTTCTGTAGGAGCCAGCTTGCTGGCGATGGGGGCGACTCGGTTTTTGCGGTGATGCTTAAGGCGCCATCGCCGGCAAGCCGGCTCCTACGGTACTCGCATTACTCGTCCTTGAACTGGTCTTTGACGTACTTGATCTCGGTTCGGCCGTGTGGGGCGGGCAGGCCGTCTTCACCGAGGTTGACGAAGACCATCTTCTCCACCGTCAGGATGCTTTTGCGGGTGATCTTGTTGCGCACTTCGCAGGTCAGGGTGATCGAGGTGCGACCGAACTCGGTGGCGGTGATGCCCAGTTCGATGATGTCGCCCTGGCGCGAGGCGCTGACGAAGTTGATTTCGGAAATGTACTTGGTCACCACGCGCTGATTGCCCAACTGGACGATGGCGTAGATCGCCGCTTCTTCGTCGATCCAGCGCAACAGACTGCCGCCGAACAGCGTGCCGTTGGGGTTGAGGTCTTCGGGTTTTACCCATTTGCGGGTGTGGAAATTCATATTCACTCCTGAGCGTCTTGCCGAATGATGGGTGCCATCATGGCAGAGCCCGGACTAGAGCTCTATTAAGCATCGTCTATGGTCACGATTACCGTTCGGACATTGACCGACAGAAACGCTTTGGAAGATCAGCATAGCCCGCTATAATCGCCCCCGTTTCAAAACGGTAACGTTCCATTGCTACCGTTTTCCCGCCACCTGTCCGAGGGGCGCTGCAGCAGGTTCAACCTGTCAGGCTCGGATGGGGCGTTGACTGGCCACGGCCAGACACTAAACGCACAACGGCGCCCATTCGCATACATTACGAATGGAGGCTCTTCATGAGCGCTGTTATCACGCCTGCAGATTTTAACGATTACAAAGTCGCCGACATGTCCCTGGCTGCCTGGGGTCGTCGCGAAACCATCATCGCTGAATCCGAAATGCCAGCCCTGATGGGCCTGCGCCGCAAGTACGTCGGTGAGCAGCCGCTCAAAGGCGCCAAGATCCTCGGCTGCATCCACATGACCATTCAGACTGCCGTGCTGATCGAAACCCTGGTTGCCCTGGGTGCCGAAGTTCGCTGGTCGTCCTGCAACATTTTCTCGACTCAGGATCAGGCCGCTGCTGCTATCGCCGCTGCTGGCATCCCGGTTTTCGCCTGGAAAGGCGAGACTGAAGAAGAGTACGAGTGGTGCCTGGAGCAAACCATCCTGAAAGATGGCGCGCCATGGGATGCCAACATGATCCTCGACGACGGCGGCGACCTGACCCAGCTGCTGCACGACAAGTACCCACAGGTTCTGGATCGCGTTCACGGCGTGACCGAAGAAACCACCACCGGCGTTCACCGCCTGCTGGACATGCTGGCCAAGGGCGAGCTGAAAATCCCGGCCATCAACGTCAACGACTCGGTGACCAAGAGCAAGAACGACAACAAGTACGGCTGCCGTCACAGCCTGAACGACGCGATCAAGCGCGGCACCGACCACCTGCTGTCCGGCAAGCAAGCGCTGGTCATCGGTTACGGCGACGTGGGCAAGGGCTCCGCTCAGTCCCTGCGTCAGGAAGGCATGATCGTTAAAGTCTCCGAAGTCGACCCGATCTGCGCCATGCAAGCCTGCATGGACGGTTTCGAACTGGTTTCGCCGTTCATCGACGGTATCAACACCGGTACCGAAGCAAGCATCGACAAAGCGCTGCTGGGCAAGATCGACCTGATCGTGACCACCACCGGCAACGTCAATGTTTGCGACTCGAACATGCTCAAAGCCCTGAAGAAGCGCGCTGTTGTCTGCAACATCGGCCACTTCGACAACGAAATCGACACCGCTTTCATGCGCAAGAACTGGGCATGGGAAGAAGTGAAGCCACAGGTTCACAAAATCCACCGTACCGGTCCTGGCGCATTCGATGCCCAGAACGACGACTACCTGATCCTGCTGGCCGAAGGCCGTCTGGTTAACCTGGGTAACGCCACCGGTCACCCAAGCCGCATCATGGACGGTTCGTTCGCCAACCAGGTTCTGGCGCAGATCTTCCTGTTCGGTCAGAAGTACGCCGACCTGTCGCCAGCCCAGAAAGCCGAGCGCCTGACTGTTGAAGTACTGCCGAAGAAACTCGACGAAGAAGTGGCCCTGGAAATGGTCCGCGGTTTCGGCGGCGTCGTGACTCAACTGACCAAGACCCAGGCCGACTACATCGGCGTGACGGTTGAAGGTCCGTTCAAGCCGCACGCTTACCGCTACTGATTCGCTGGCCGGCTGCGCGGTGTTCTGATGCACCGCGTCGCCTGCTCCCCTGTAGGAGCGAGCCTGCTCGCGATGTACGTTAACGATAATGCGTACTGGCTGGATAAACGCATTGCTCTCACGCTCTTCGCGAGCAGGCTCGCTCCTACAAAGGGTCAGCGTTCGCCTTACGCGTTTCCAAGGATATGACCATGTCCCAAGACCGTCGCTACAGCTTCGAGTTCTTCCCTACGAAGACCGACGCTGGGCATGAAAAGCTGCTCGCCACTGCTCGTCAGCTGGCCACGTACAACCCCGATTTCTTCTCCTGCACCTATGGCGCTGGCGGCTCGACCCGTGATCGAACCCTCAACACCGTGTTGCAGCTCGAAAGCGAAGTCAAAGTCCCTGCCGCACCGCATCTGTCCTGCGTAGGCGACAGCAAGGCCGACTTGCGCGGCCTGCTGGCGCAATACAAGGCCGCCGGCATCAAGCGCATCGTTGCCCTGCGCGGTGACCTGCCTTCGGGCATGGGCATGGCCAGCGGCGAAATGCGCCACGCCAACGACCTGGTCGAATTCATTCGTGAAGAGACCGGTGATCATTTCCACATCGAAGTCGCCGCCTACCCGGAGATGCATCCGCAAGCGCGCAATTTCGAAGACGATCTGACCAACTTCGTGCGCAAAGCCAACGCTGGCGCCGACAGCGCGATCACCCAGTACTTCTTCAACGCCGACAGCTATTTCTACTTCGTCGAGCGTGTACGGGCGATGGGCGTGAACATCCCGATCGTGCCGGGCATCATGCCGATCACCAACTACAGCAAGCTGGCGCGCTTCTCCGATGCCTGCGGTGCGGAAATCCCGCGCTGGATCCGCAAGCAACTGGAAGCCTACGGCGACGACACCCAGAGCATTCAAGGCTTTGGTGAACAAGTCATCACCGAAATGTGCGAACGCCTGCTGCAAGGTGGCGCGCCAGGGCTGCACTTCTACACACTGAACCAGGCTGAAGCGAGCCTGGCGGTGTGGAACAACCTGAAGTTGCCGCGCTGATAAACGTTTAAAGCAAGATCAAAAGATCGCAGCCTTCGGCCACTCCTACATTCGGGCATGTTTAATCCCTGTAGGAGCGGTCGAAGGCTGCGATTTTTTGCTTTCTACGTACTTTTATTGTGATGCAACACACGGAGATAGAGCATCTGCAGTCGGTTTCTGGCTCTTTCCCGTTTCTCGTCGTAATCTCAAGCCCATGCCTTTGATCCCACAGTTAATTGCCGTGCTGGTTTTCACTTGCCTGAGCTTTGCCGCTCGGGGCGAGAAGCTACGCATTGTCACTGAACCGTGGGCACCTTATGTCTACGAGGAAAACGGCAAATCACTGGGCCTGGACTACGAAACCACGGCCATCGTCTTCAAGCGCCTGGGGATCGAAGTCGAGTGGCAGTTCCTGCCGTGGAAACGCTGCCTGTCGATGCTTGAAACCGGCCAGGCCGATGGCGCGCTGGACATTTTTCACAGCGACGAGCGCGATGCGACCCTGCTCTACCCCAGCGAACCGCTCTCGGAAGTCCAGTTCGTGCTGTTCTATGCCAACGAACGCCCGCACCCGTTTAGCACCCTCGACGATCTGAAAGGCCTGACGATAGGCACCTCGCCGGGCTATCTGTACAGCCCGGACTTCCGTGAATCGACGCTGTTCACGCGCGAACCGGCGCCCACCCATGAAGCCAACTTCGGCAAACTGGTGCGCGGCAGGATCGACCTGCTGATCACCGACCGCCGGGTGGGCCAGCATTTGCTCGACGAATTGAATATCCGCGACCAGATCAGCGAAAACCCGACCGTCATCAGCCAGCAGAGCCAGTTCCTGGCAGTGCGCCGCAACGCGGGCATGGATTTGCTGGTGCAGCGCTTCGGCGCCGAGCTCAAACGATTCAAGCGCGAACCCGCGTACGCCGAACTGAGTGCCCGTTATGGCGCCGATCCGGCTACCAGCACGAAAACTGCCGGAGCCACCGCTGCCCGCGAAAAAACCGTTGAGCAGCAGGAAAGCGGCGCGCAGTGATTGCTCTGTTATACTCCGGCCTTCCCGCCAGGCTCACGCCCGGACGCTCGGACTTGTTCAAGGCATCTCGACCCCGCTACAGCGCAGCTTTTCAGCCCGCGCGAGCGCTCCAGACGAGCCTTCGAGGCCCAGCAGGACCGGACGGGATTGCGTCCTCTTAAACGCCATTCGCGCCAGGCAAGACTCCCATTGGGCCAAGCCCTAACTAAAACAGGATTACTCATGTCCTTTGCTTCCCTCGGTCTCTCCGAGGCTTTAGTCCGCGCCATCGAGGCAGCGGGCTATACCGAGCCTACTCCGGTGCAACAGCGGGCCATTCCCGCCGTGTTGCAAGGTCGCGACCTGATGGTTGCGGCTCAGACAGGTACTGGCAAAACCGGTGGCTTCGCCCTTCCGATCCTGGAGCGGTTGTTCCCTAACGGTCACCCGGACAAATCCCAGCGTCACGGCCCGCGCCAACCGCGCGTACTGGTCCTGACCCCTACCCGCGAACTCGCGGCTCAAGTACACGAGAGCTTCAAGGTCTATGCCCGTGACCTGAAGTTCGTCAGCGCCTGCATCTTCGGCGGCGTCGGCATGAACCCACAGGTTCAGGCCATGTCCCGTGGCGTTGACGTGCTGGTGGCCTGCCCTGGCCGCCTGCTCGACCTCGCCGGCCAAGGCAGCGTCGATTTGTCACATGTGGAAATCCTCGTGCTCGACGAAGCCGACCGCATGCTCGACATGGGCTTTGTCCATGACGTGAAGAAGGTCCTGGCCCGCCTCCCGGCCAAGCGTCAGAACCTGCTGTTCTCGGCGACGTTCTCCAAGGACATCACCGACCTCGCCGGCAAGCTGCTGCACAACCCGGAACGCATCGAAGTGACGCCGCCGAACACCACGGTCGAGCGTATCGAGCAACGGGTTTTCCGCCTGCCAGCCAACCACAAGCGTTCGCTGCTGGCGCACCTGATCACCGCGGGCGCCTGGGAACAGGTGCTGGTGTTCACCCGCACCAAGCACGGCGCCAACCGCCTGGCCGAATACCTGGATAAACATGGCCTCAGCGCCGTGGCCATCCACGGTAACAAGAGCCAGAACGCTCGCACCAAAGCCCTGGCCGACTTCAAGGCCGGCGAAGTGCGCATCCTGGTCGCTACCGACATCGCCGCGCGCGGCCTCGACATCGACCAGTTGCCACACGTGGTCAACTTCGAACTGCCGAACGTTGACGAAGATTACGTGCACCGTATCGGCCGTACTGGCCGTGCCGGTCGCTCGGGCGAGGCGATCTCGCTGGTGGCTCCGGACGAAGAAAAACTGCTGAAAAGCATCGAACGCATGACCAAGCAGAAAATCGCCGACGGCGACCTGATGGGCTTCGATTCCAGCGCCGTGGAAGCTGAAAAACCGGAAGTGCGCGAGCGTCCGGACGTACGTAACCCGCGCAACCCACGTGGCCCGCGCGGCGACGGCCCGAACGGCAGCGGCGGTGGCGGCGGTCGTAAAGACAAGGGCAAGGACAAGGGCGGCAAGGAAAAACCGGCGGCCAGCGGCCGTGGCGAGCGCCCGGCACGTGAGCAGAAACCACGCGAAGGCACGCCTGCCCGCGAGCAACAGCGCCCGGCGCCACGCGCTGCCGCTGATCGCGCTCCGGACGAGTTCCTGGACGACGATATCGATAACTTCGGTAACCGCGTCGACTACGTGCCTCAAGCCAAACCGGCCCAGGGCCGTGGCCGCCGTCCGGGTGCTCCGGCACAAGGCACGGCCGCTGGCGCAGGTGCTCCACGCACCGGCGGCAAGCCTCAGGGTCGCCAAAGCGGTCCACGCAGCAGCGACGGTGCCTCCACTGGCACGCCGCCAGCCAAGCGCAGCGGTCCACGCAACGGTGCACCACGTGACGGTCAGGCCCGTCGCGAAGAAGGCCGCAACCGTCGCCCGGCACGTGACGATCAGTCACGTTCGGAACCAGCCGTGCAAAACCCGCGCGGCCCGGCTCCGAAGATCATTCACAAGGAGTCGAAAACCGATCGTTTCCCGACACCTGAACAGCTTGATCAATTGCCAGGCCGTCCGCGCGGTGAAAAACCAGCGTTGCTGACTCGCAACCGCTGAGTTTTACCCAGCCATGAAAAATGCCCCTGATCTCGCGATCCGGGGCATTTTTTTTATGCATCAACACAAACCTGTAGGAGACTGGCTTGCCGACGATAGCGATTTCACGGACGCCATCGCCGGCAAGCCGGCTCCTACAAGTCCATGCGTGTAGCGGGAACGCTCGGTTGCCACCAATCCTGTAGGAGCCGGCTTGCCGGCGATGGCGTCGTGTCAGTCGACATCCGCGTTGACTGACACTCCGCTATCGCCAGCAAGCCGGCTCCTACAGGGGATTTGTGGTTAGCGTGCAGATTTTGGCAGGCAATAAAAAACGCCCCCAATCGTGAGATCGGGGGCGTTTTTGTGTCAGGCGCGAAAATTACTTCGCTTTGACACCTTCAAACGTCACGTACAACTCAACCGCGTCGGACGCTGGGCCCAGGTCTTTCTGCTTGCCGAAATCGGAACGCTTGAGGTTGGTGGTGCCTTCGAAGCCGGCACGGTAGCCGCCCCATGGATCCTTGCCTTCACCCAGGAAAGTCGCCTTGACCACGACTGGCTTGGTCACGCCAGCGATGGTCAGATCACCCGCCACGTCCGCAGTGTCTTTGCCAGCGGCGTTTTTGCCGGTGGATTTGACGCTGGTGGAAACGAAGGTGGCTTTAGCGAATTTGCTCGCGTTCAGGAAATCACCGCTGGCGATGTGCTTGTCACGTTCGGCGTTGTTGGTGAAGACGCTGGCGGTGTTCACATTGAACTCGATCTTGGCGTCTTCAGGCTTGGCAGCGTCGAAGCTGAACTTGCCGTCGATATCCTTGAAGGTACCGGTGATGAAGCTGTAGCCCAGGTGGCTGATCTTGAAGTCAACGAAGGCGTGCTGGCCTTCCTTGTCGACGACATAATCAGCTGCCATTACGTTACCGGCGGACAGCAGAGCGGAACCGATTGCCAGAGCGGCGAGGGTCTTTTTCAACATGCTTTCTATTCCTTTGGAGTCGAGGTTGAACTTCAGGCTTTGCGACCCAGCATTCGAGTAAGGGTCGCATCACGATCGATAAAGTGGTGCTTCAATGCTGCCAACGCATGGAGACCGGAAAAAATTACCAGCACCCATGCCAGATACAGATGAATCTCACCGGCGGTGTCTGCCTGGTCCGGTAGTCCGGAAACCAGTGCAGGAACTTCGAACAGGCCAAACACCGGAATCCCGACACCATCTGCGGTGGAAATCAGGTAACCGGCAATCATCACAGCAAACAGACCCAGGTACAGGAACGAATGGCCAAACTTCGCGCCCATGCGCGTCAGCCGGCCATAGCTTTCCAGCGTTGGCGGTGGTGGGCTGATAAAGCGCCACAGCACCCGAAGCACCATCACGGCCAGCAACACCAGGCCAATGCTCTTGTGCAGCTCCGGCGCATCTTTGCGCCAGGTGCTGTAGTAGTCGAGATCGACCATCCACAGGCCCAACGCAAACAGACCGAAGACCGCCAGCGCCACGCCCCAGTGCATGAAGATGCTGACCCAACCGTAGCGGGAAGAAGAGTTACGTAGCTGCATGCCCAAATCCTGTGAGAATTGCGACCAAGACTATCGAGTTATCTATCGAATTAAAGCGGAAAATTTCGCTTTGAAATATCGAGAAATACGATCAAGAGTCTGAAATCGGTGAGTTAAGGAAAGATTAACGACCAATGTGTGAAAAAAAATGACGTCCAGATCAAGAACACCAATGCCATGAGATTTATTCAATTCTTTTCTTCAGGCATAAAAAAACGCGGCATTTGCGCCGCGTTTCTTTAATCCAGAGGCTTACTGCGCTTTGGTATCAGCTACCGGGGTCGCAGCAGGTTTGGCTGCTGGTTTCTTCGCCGCTTCAGCTTTCTTTGCCGCCGGTTTCGCCGGGGCCTTTTTGGTTTCGGCCGCAGGCTTTTTCACCGGCGCCTTGGCCGCAGCCTTCTTGGCCGGCTCGGCTTTCACCGGGGCGGCAGGTTTCGGCGCTTCCACTGGCGCAGGGGCCGGGGCTGCTACTGGAGCCGGTGCCGGGGCTGGCGGTGTGACTGGCTCTGGCGCTTTCACGGGTTCCGGCTTCTTGTCGTCGTCCGAGGAACCACCGAACAGGTTGCTGAAGAAGTTGCCTTTCTTCGCCGCCACTGCGCCGGCTGCAGCAGCAGTCGCTGCCGGGACAACCTTCGCCGGTTCAAACGACTTGCCGGCCGCCAGGTCTTCAACCTGACCGGCTGCACGCTGACCGGTACGCAACGCACCTTCCAGAGTACCCGGGTACAAGGTGTCGGTATGTTCGCCAGCGAACGCTACGCGTTGCAGCGGACGTTCCCATAGGCGCCAGAACTTGCTGATCTGGCCCGGACCGAAGGCCAGGTAAGCGCCGCCCATCGACGGGTCGGTGCTGTAGCGACGGATTTCATAACCGGTGAACGAACCGCGCGCCTGTGGATAAAACGTGTGCAAGCGAATCAGCACCTGATCGGCCATCTGCTTGTCGCCGAAGGCCTGCATCACCCGCGCGTTGTCGCCGGACAGGTTGATCACCACGTTGGCGCCACCCTTCAGCGCCGGCTCGACCCACAACATGCCCAGGCCGGTGTTGCTGTAGATCTCGCCGGACATGCGCGCCTTGCTTTCCCAGACCGGCGTCTTGAACTTCAGCATGATCTGGTCGCGCCAACCGTAGTTGGTGCCTTTGATCGCGCCCATGTGCTGGGCATCCAGCGCCGGGGTCATCACGATTTTGTTGAGGGCGCGCAACGGCACCGCGACCACGACGTAGTCAGCCTGATAGCCGACGCTGCCGACCTTGACGGTCACGCCGTCCTTGTCCTGGGTGATGGACGAGACCGGGGAACTGGTCTTGATGGTTTTCAGCTGTTTGACGAAGGCTTGTGCCAGCACCGGGCTACCGCCCAGCAGGCGCGAAGCGCGCAGGTCACGGTCGGACACGCCACGGTAAACCCGGCTCTGTTGTGCGTAGTACAGCAACGACAGGCGCGAAGGTTCGTCATAACGGGTACGGATTTGCTGATTGATCAATTGACGAGCCGTGGCTGGCAACGTCAAACGGTCGAGCCAGTTGGAGACGTTGATCTGATCCAGGGCATGCAGCGCGCTGGTAGCGGCAGGGTTCAGCGGGTCTTCGATCGAGCGTGCCAGGTCGTCCAGGGTCTTCTCGTAACGCTTGAGCGCGTCAGCGGTAGCCGGCTCTTTGGTGGCCAGGTCAGCGGCGGTGTAATACACGCCGTCGATCAGGTAGCTCGGCGTGCGCACGAATTCAGGGGCCGGCGTGGTGCTCAGCTTGAAGGTCGATACGTACTTGTTCAACACCGGCTGAGTCTTGTCGTTGCCGATCCATTCGCTGGTGGCCATGCCGGAACGACCGCCCAGGGTCGGCTTGGCTTCCAGCAGGGTTACCTGCCAGCCTTTGTTTTGCAGTTCGTACGCCGCCGTCAGGCCCGAGAGCCCGCCGCCGATCACGATCGCCGTTTTATCCTTGGCCAGCGCAGACACGCTGAACAGCCCCAACATCACCAGCGCACAGGCGCGCAGCCAACCAGCAGACATTCAGCGAACTCCGGAAATACACGAGAAAAAAGCAGTTTTACGAGTCAGGCGACTCAAAGAACCGCGAAGAATACGTCAGCCATCAAAGGCCCGCCAGCAACGTCTATCGCCCTATACAAAGTAGCTCATTCGACACAATGGGTTGTCCCGATGCCACGCATTGCATAGGCTTGCGCGATTGTATGTCCGCGCCTGTCGCGGACCGCCTCGAGGAGACTGGAAATGGGCCTGAATAATCAGTGGATGCAACGCGATCTCGCCGTGTTGTGGCATCCCTGCACCCAGATGAAAGACCACGAACAGCTGCCGCTGATCCCGATCAAGCGCGGTGAAGGCGTGTGGCTGGAAGACTTCGAAGGCAAACGCTACCTCGACGCCGTCAGCTCCTGGTGGGTCAACGTGTTCGGCCACGCCAACCCGCGCATCAACCAGCGCATCAAGGATCAGGTCGATCAGCTGGAACATGTGATCCTCGCCGGTTTCAGCCATCAGCCGGTGATCGAGTTGTCCGAGCGTCTGGTGAAGATGACGCCGGAAGGCCTGACCCGATGCTTCTACGCCGATAACGGTTCGTCCTGCATCGAAGTCGCGCTGAAAATGAGCTTTCACTACTGGCTCAATCGCGGCCAGCCAAACAAGAAGCGCTTCGTCACCCTGACCAACAGTTACCACGGCGAAACCATGGCGGCGATGTCGGTGGGCGATGTGCCGCTGTTCACCGAAACCTACAAGGCGTTGCTGCTGGACACCATCAAGGTGCCGAGCCCCGATTGTTACCTGCGCCCTGAAGGCATGAGCTGGGAAGAGCATTCGCGGAACATGTTCGCCGCGATGGAACAGACCCTGGCCGAAAATCACGACACCGTCGCGGCGGTGATCGTCGAGCCGCTGATCCAGGGCGCCGGCGGCATGCGCATGTATCACCCGGTGTATCTGAAACTGCTGCGCGAAGCCTGCGACCGTTATGGCGTGCACCTGATCCACGATGAAATCGCCGTCGGCTTCGGCCGCACCGGAACCATGTTCGCCTGCGAACAGGCCGGCATCCGCCCGGATTTCCTCTGCCTGTCCAAGGCCCTGACCGGCGGTTACCTGCCGCTGGCGGCGTGCGTGACGACGGAAGATGTCTACAGCGCGTTCTACGACGACTACCCGACCTTGCGCGCGTTCCTGCATTCGCACAGCTACACCGGCAATCCGCTGGCGTGCGCGGCGGCGTTGGCGACGCTGGATATCTTCGAAGAAGACAACGTGATCGAGAACAACAAGGCGCTGGCCCAGCGCATGGCCTCCTCCACCGCGCACCTGGCCGATCATCCGAACGTCTCGGAAGTGCGTCAGACCGGCATGGTGCTGGCCATCGAGATGGTCAAGGACAAGGCGACCAAGGAAGCTTATCCGTGGCAGGAACGTCGTGGCTTGAAGGTGTTCCAGCATGCGCTGGAGCGCGGTGCTTTACTTCGACCGCTGGGCAGCGTGGTGTATTTCCTGCCGCCGTACGTGATCACCCCGGAGCAGATCGACTTTCTGGCGGAAGTGGCCAGTGAAGGGATCGACATTGCGACGCGCAACAGTGTGAGCGTGTCGGTGCCGCAGGATTTCCACCCCGGTTTCCGTGATCCGGGTTGATTGATCACACACAGCGATCAATGTGGGAGCGAGCCTGCTCGCGATGCAGACGCCGAGGTCTTTCTGATCATCCTCGGTGATGCTATCGCGAGCAGGCTCGCTCCCACAAAGACGACCAACACCTTTTTCAGAGAACCCGCATGAGACTGTCCCGCTTCTTTATCGACGCCCCCCTGAGCATTGGCGAGCACGAGTTGCCTGAGGCCCAGGCCCATTACATCAGCCGCGTGCTGCGCATGGCCGAGGGTGATGCGTTGCAACTGTTCGACGGTTCGGGTCATGAGTTTCGCGCGAAGCTGGTCGAAGTCGGCAAGAAGCGCGTCGTGGTGCAGATCGACGAAAGCTTCGCTGGGCAAATCGAATCGCCGCTGCAGATCCATCTCGGCCAAGGCTTGTCCCGTGGCGAGCGGATGGACTGGGCGATTCAGAAAGCCACCGAACTGGGCGTGACCGAAATCACCCCGATCTTCAGCGACCGCTGTGAAGTCCGCTTGAAGGACGAACGCGCCGACAAACGCCTGATGCACTGGCGCCAAGTGGCGATCAGCGCGTGCGAGCAATGCGGGCGTTCACGGGTACCAGTGATTCACCCGCCGGTGTTGTTGGCGGACTGGTTGAAGCAGACTGAGGCGGAGTTGAAGCTGGTGCTGCATCCGGTGGCTGAGCCGTTGGTGAGTCATGCCAAACCGGCGACGCTGGCGTTTCTGATCGGGCCGGAAGGTGGGTTGTCCGATGCTGAGGTGGATCAGGCCAAGAGCGCCGGTTTTCATGCCGCCCGCCTCGGGCCACGTGTTTTGCGCACCGAGACTGCGCCGGTGGTGGCATTGGCGGTGGCCCAGCAGTTGTGGGGTGACTTCTAGGACGCCATCGCCAGCAAGCCGGCTCCTACAGGGTTCGTATTCACAACACGTTCTCTGTAGGAGCCGGCTTGCCGGCGATGGCCGCGACGTGGTTTAAAGGACGTAAAACATAATCGCCACAAAGTGCAGCAAACTCCCCGCGATCACGAACAAATGCCAGATCCCGTGCGCATGCCGCAACCGATGATCCAGTGCAAAAAAGATAATCCCCACGGTGTACAAAATCCCGCCCGAGGCCAGCCAGGCAAACCCGGCCGTGCCCAGCGCCGCCAATAGCGGCTTGACCGCCACCAGCACGATCCAGCCCATCACCGCGTAAATCACGATCGACAGGATCCGCGCTTCCGAACGCGGCTTGATCTCCTGAAGGATACCGATCAGCGCCAGCCCCCAGACAATCCCGAACAACGTCCAGCCCCACGGCCCGCGCAGAGTCACCAGACAAAACGGTGTATAGCTGCCGGCAATCAACAGGTAGATCGAAAAGTGATCGACCTTCTGCATGATCGCTTTCTTGCGCCCGCGCACGCTGTGGTAAACGGTCGATGCGCTGTAGAGCACCATCAAGGTAAACCCGTAAATCGCCACGCTGACGATTTTCCAAGGGCTGCCATCCATGCCGGCGATCACCAGCATCCACACCACCCCGACCGTCGCCGCCACCGCCCCGACCAGATGCGTCCAGGCGTTCAATCTTTCCCCGTGGTACATGTGTTGCTCACCTCACAATCCAATGCAGCGTTGCGCAAGGCTCAGGCCTCAAGCGTAAAAGCGCAACTCTTCAGTACACCCTCGCACCCTGTAGGAGCCGGCTTGCCGGCGATTGGCCCTAAAGCGTTACGATAATTTCAAGGCCGCCATCGCCAGCAAGCTGGCTCCTACAAAGGTCTGCGTGTGCTTCAGGAATTAGGCACAATCGAGCCATTCGAATAAGAGTCACGCCCATGCTGATCGATGAAGAGTTGACCCTGAAAAAACTCGAGGTGTTCCTCGCCTTCATGCGCACCGGCAATCTGGCTCGCGCCGCTGCCGAGTTGCAGACCAGCAACGTCAGTGTGCACCGGGCGATCCACTCCCTGGAAAGTGCCCTGCGCTGCCCGCTGTTCAAGCACGAAGGCCGTAACCTGACGCCGCTGGAAAGCGCCTACGTACTGGAAGAACGGGCGCAAAAGCTGATTCAGGACGTGGTCGAAACCGTGCGCCTGACCCGCGAAGCCGCCGGGTTCTCGGCTGAGCGCTTCAAGCTGGGCTCGTTGTATTCGTTGACGGTGAAGACCGTGCCGCAACTGATCATGGGCCTGAAAATCCGCCGCAGCGAACTCAATATCGACCTGATCCTCGGCTCGAATTTCGACCTGTTGTACAAGCTCAAGAACATGGAAGTCGACGCGATCCTGGTGTCTTTGGACGAGAGCGTGAACGACCCGGATTGCGAGCAGATCCCGCTGTTTTCCGATGACATTTTCCTGGCCACCCCGGCGGATTCGAAGTTTGCCCAACGCACGGAAGTCGATCTGGCCGAAGTCCGCGACGAGACGTTCATTACCCTGACCCAGGGCTTCGCCACGCACCAGGATGGCAATCGGGTGTTCAAACAGGCGGGATTCGAGCCAAAGGTGGCGATGCAGGTCAACGACATCTTCACCCTGCTGAGCATGGTCAGTTCGGGGGTGGGTTATGCGTTGCTGCCAGGAAGGATTGCAGCGGTGTATGAGAACCGGGTGAAGCTGATTCCGTTGCAGGAAAAGTATCGGTTGCAGCAGCACATTGGTGTGGTGTTTTTGAAGGCCAAGGAGCGCGATCCGAATTTGCTGGCGTTGCTGGCGGAGTGTCGGATGTATGCCAATCGCCAGGTTTGAAACCGAGGCGCGGCCATCGCCAGCAAGCCGGCTCCTACAGGATTGGCGTGCGCCGAAAATGTGGGGGCAACACATAACCCTGTAGGAGCCGGCTTGCTGGCGATGGCGTCATAACATTCGCTACAACTCCCGGACTAACCAACAATCCCGCGAACAATGAAATACAGCAGCGATGGCCCAAGCAAGCACCCAAGCCCGGTGTGGAACGTCGCCGTCAACGCCCCATAAGGCACCAACCGCCGATCCGTCGCCGCCAACCCGGCGGTCACACCGCTGACCGTACCGGCCAACCCGCCAAACACCATCGCCGAGCGCGGGTTATCCAACCCCATCCAGCGCGCCGCCATCGGCGTGCCGACCATCACCAGAATCGCCTTGATCAACCCGGTGGCAATCGACAATGCGACCACATCGGAACTCGCGCCAATCGCCGCGCCAGTCACCGGCCCGACGATGTAAGTCACCGCGCCCGCACCAATGGTGGTCATGCTTATTGCATCGCGATAACCGAACACCCAGGCAATGCTCGCCCCGACAATGAACGGCAACACCGTGCCCAGCAACAGCGCAATCACGCCGATCATCCCGGCCTTTTTTGCTTCGGTGGCCTGCACTTCAAACGCCGTGGCGACGATGGCAAAGTCGCGCAGCATCGCCCCGCCCATCAAACCGATACCCGAGAACAGTGTCAGGTCCGCCAGGCCTTTTTGCCCGCCGGTCATGGTGCCGCCGACCCACGCCAGGACCAGGCCGATGACAATGGCAATCGCCGAGCCATGAATCCGCCCGAACGTCAGGCGTTTCGACAACACCACCGACACCCACATGATCACGCCAACGAACGCGAACGCCGTGACCAGACCGTTAGTTGCCAAGCCTTTCTCGATGACTTCCAACATATCAGCGGCCTCCTACTGGCGTGCCAACGGGCGTGAGTTCCGCAGGTTCATCAGGCAACGGTTCGCCTTTGTGGGTCCGGCTGATCAGAGCAATGGTGCAACCGCAGAGCACCACCGAACCGATGGCCGCGAGCACCGCCACCGGGCCGCCGTGCAACGCGGTCACGACGTTCTGTTGCGCCGCCATCGCCACCACCACCGGAATGTACATGGCGCCCCAGAAGCCGACGCCCATCTCGCAATCCTTGGTCATGCCGCCGCGCTTTTGCATCCACAACCGCGCGCAGATCAGCAGGATCATCGCGATCCCGACCCCGCCCACATTGGATTTGACGCCCAGCAATACGCCCAGCGCATCGCCCAGAATCACCCCTGCCAGCGTACAGATCGCCAACAGAGCCACACCGTAAATAATCATTGTTGTAGTCCTCAAAGTGCATCGTCGAATGTTGTTTTTGTTGTTCGAAGGCCTGAGTCGGAGGTCTAGAGTTGGCGGCTTCCCTCCTCACGTAACAGCGCCTGCAAGGTGTCCAGCCGAGCCCCGTCGAAGGCAATCACGGTGCCCTGCTCGAACACCCGGCGCGCCAGCCCGGTCAGCACCGCACCGGGCGGCAGTTCGATCTGTAGCCGTACGCCGCGCTCGTAGGCGCTTTGTACCGTGCCGCGCCAATCGACGATGCGGCACATGTTGTAAGCCAGGTCTTCGCGCAGGGCTTCGATGTTGATGATTGGCCGCGCGCGACTGCCGCTCAGGTAGCCCACCGTCGGCGCTTTCAATTTCACATTGGCGAAGGCTCCGGCCAGGATTTTCGCCGGCGCATCCAGCAGCGGGCAGTGCGACGGCACGCTGACGGCAAGGCGCTTGGCCAGGCCTGCGCCGCGCCCTTTCGCCAACTCGGCGACGGCCTTCATCGCGCCGTCGCTGCCGGCAATCACCACCTGGTTATCGGCGTTGATGTTGGCCAGGTAAACCGGCGTATCGACGCTGTGAACCTGCGCCAGCAAGCCTTCCACCGTGGATAAATCGAGACCGATGATCGCGGTCATGCCGTAGCCCTGTGGATAAGCCTGCTGCATCAATTCACCGCGCAGGCTGACCAGATGCAGCGCATCGCTGAAGCTCAAGGCACCCGAAACCACGGCGGCCGGATATGCACCAATGGACAAGCCCGCCACGTAATCCGGCGTCATCGATAACTGACGCGAAGCCGCGACACCGGCAATCAACAGGCACAGCTGAACCGCCCGTGTCGATTTCAATGCTTCAGCGCAATCCAGCTGAAATGCGTCTTCGCCAAGCACTTCGCTCGCCTCGATCACCGTCTCGCGAGGCAAACGATGGAGCATGCCCGGCTGCTGCGCGCCCTGGCCGGGGAACACCAACAAACTGCTCACGCTGCTTGCTCCAGCGGGTTCCACGGATCGATCACAAGGCAGGCTCCGCTGGCGTTTTTCAGCAACACCCGACGCGCAGGACCGGCCCATTCACGCAGGGCGACGGCGCCAAGTGGCGTCTGCAATTGCATGTCCACCTGGCACTTGGCGCTGTCCAGAATCTTCAGCAGTTCCTGCGCCTTTAACCGTTCCAGAACCTGCGGCGTACGCAGGATCAAATCCAGATCGCTGCCCTCATGCAAAGCAACAACGCCACTGGCCAATTCAAATCCGGCACTGCCGCTGACGCCCCACACCCAGCCGCAACCATCGAGCAACGGCCGCAATTGGTTGAGGGCCTGCACGGCGGGCAAATCCCGATCGATCGAGACATGACACAGCGCTTCCGGTGTGACCCGACGCTGAACCGCATCGACCGCCATCACCGTCGCATACCGCTGCTCACGCAACCGTCCACGCACACCGACCGCGATAAAACCCGGCGTACTCACCGCACGCCGAACTACCACCGGCTGACCCGCGCTGATCGACTCGATCACCCACGCAGGCGCCTGCGCAGGCAACTGCTCCGGGGTCATCCCCCACAGCAGGTCGTGAGCGAGAAACGTGCTCACCACTGTGCTCTCAGCAGTTGGCGAACCGTGCTCGAAGCGGCGCGGTTGCTCGCGCCCAAACGGCTGCTCAAATCGCGACCGCTTGCGGCAACATCGCCAATCGCCAGATTCAGGCATTCCGTCACTCGCGCCAAATCTGCTGATGTCGGTTGCTCAATCTGGTCCACCGACAAGGTTTCCCACAGCAAACCGAGGCTGGCGTAGCTGTCGATGTCATACGCCATCGGCGGCACACTGGCGGCCAGTGCTTCCAATTCTTCGACACTGCGCAAGGTCACCCGCGCCGCTGACGCCTTGCCCATCGCATGCACCATCACGCCCGGATCACGCAGCGCGATCAATCGATTGGCCTGATACCCATGCGCCAGAAACGCTCCCGACATCGCCTTGCCCACCAGCAAACCAATCACGGCGTGGCCAGCCAACCGGGCGCGGGCATAACTGTCCGCCGCAGCGGCCAGTGCCTGATGAATGCCCAGCGCTTCTTCGCGCCGACCGTAAGCCTGACTCGGCACATCGATGATCGCGATCACGGCGCGCTTATGCGATTTATCAGCGTCAGCCACGATGATTTCATCCACCGCCTTGGCCAATCCCCAACCTTCCAGCAAACCCACTTCACCGTTGCGAGCGCGGACGAAACGGTTGTCGGGATCTGCCACCACCGCGACAAACCGGACCGGTTGTTCGCCCACCACACCATCAGCGACTTTCAGCGACGCGGGCAAACCCACCACCGGTTTCGCGCCTGCACTCAAGGCGTTGAACCAGTTCAAACCTCTCAGGGAATACGAATTCATGAGCGCTCTCCTTGATACAGATCGCGAACCGTCGCGGCATCGATTTGCGGTTCGGCGTCCAGGCGGGCCAGCCGTTGCAGGAACAGATCGGCCTGACGACTGCGTTGTTGTTCCGGCAAGCCTTGTTGCAGCAATTCACTGACCTGCTGCCGGACCTGCGCCACATCGTCAGCGACAAAGCGATCCACCAGACCGCTGGCAAAGCGTTGCTCGCCACCGGTCAGGCTCCAGATGAACGGACGGTCGCGGGAGTCATATTCCTCAAGCCCGGCTTCCTGTTCGATCACCTGTGGGCCGTTCAAGCCAAGCCGTGCTTCCTGAGTCACCAGCAAATAGCTGCACAACCCGGCGGCAATCGACATCCCGCCAAAGCAGCCGACGCTGCCCGCCACCACGCCGATCACCGGTTGGTACTGGCGCAGATCGACAATCGCCGCATGAATGTCGGCAATCGCCGCCAACCCGAGGTTGGCTTCCTGCAACCGTACGCCGCCGGTTTCCAGCAGCAACACGGCGCGGGTTGGAATGCCGTTGCGGTTGTCTTCGGCGGCGAGCTCCAGCGCACCGGCAATCTTCGCTCCGCCGACTTCACCGAGGCTGCCGCCCTGGAAAGCGCCTTCGATGGCAGCGATCACCACCGGCAAACCGCCGAGGCTGCCCTTGGCAATCACCACGCCGTCATCGGCTTGCGGCACCACGCCCTGGCGTGACAGCCACGGCGACATGACGCGTTGAAACGGGTCGAGCAATTCACGGAAGGTGCCGGCGTCGAGCAAGGCTTTTGCCCGGTGTCGGGCGCCGAGTTCGATGAAGCTGTGCTTGTGGAGGATCGCTGCACTGTCAGTCATGGCCGATCTCCTCAAAGCCTTGTTCCAGACGCAAGCGCACCACGCCGGGGGTCGCGCCGAAATCGTGGATATCGATGGCCATTGCCGGTGGTGTCTGGCCGTCGAACATCCGTGCGAACAGATGCTGCCAGCGTTGTTCGGCGCCATTGACCGAGGTCTGCACCTTGATGGTCAGCTTGCCGGCCTGACCCGGTTCGATCAGCACTTCCAGATCGCCCGAACCGACACAACCCACCAGCGTGCGACCGCGTGGCGGCTGCCCGGCGGGGAATTCAAAGGATAAGGTTTCCATCAAAACGCTCCCTGGTTGATGCCGTCAGCCGACGCAATGCGGTCGATGAACAGGCAGGCTGCGAGCAAGTCCGCAGCGCCGCCGGGCGAGGCATTCAACGCGATTAATTGTTCGTCCAGTTCATGCAAGCGCCGGCGACCGGCAAGGCTGGCGCCGCCACCCGCGTCGAGCACTGCCTGGGCGCCGAGTTGCATGGTGTGCAGGCCTTGTTCGCCGGCGCGATAGAGCACGCAGGTGTCACTCAGTTGAGTCATGATCGCCAGCAGCGCATCGAGCCGGGCATTCTGTTCGCCATGACCGGCGGCGCGGCTGCGCTTGAGTTGCGGCAGTGCGCGTTGCAGCACCGAAGGGAAACCGAGTTGGGCTTCTTCACGGGCACCACGCGCGCCATAACGTTGGGCGACTTGCGCGCCGTGGCTCAGAGGACGCGGGGCGAAACGGTCGTCGAGTATCGCCAGTCGGGCGGCGCGCAACGCCACCGTGCTTGCGTGGGTATTCGAGCAGTCCAGCGCGGCGGCAGTGACCAGCAGGCCCAACGCCCAGATCGCGCCCCGATGTGTATTCACACCGTTCGTGGTGGCGAGCATGGTTTGCTCGCCTTCCCGGCCAATCCGCCCAATCGCTTCGCGCAGCGGTACACCGACGTCGCCAAACGCGATGGCCGATTCCGCCATTTCCTTGAAGGCCGGCCACAGCGACAACGCCGAAGCGTGCATCAGCCCGAGGTGCAAATCGGTGTGCGCGCCGTTGCCGCGACGATCCACCAGCGCCGGTTTCGGTGACAGGTCCGCTTCGTCGATCAGCGCGTCCACTGCCAGGTCCGCCAGCCGTTCGGCCAGCGACAGAGGTTTGGGTTGCAGGTTGAATGCGTGCATTACCAGCTCCTGAACTTGGCGGGCGGGTTGTAGAGACCACCGGACCACTCGACCAGATCGGCCACGCTTTTGGCGGCGAGCAATTCGCGAGTGGCGTCGGTGCGCCGGATGCCGAGGTCTTCAGGCAAGGCGATCAAGCCTTCGCGACGCATCCGGGCGGTGTCTTTCGGGTTGTGGCGCAGGCCGATGGCAGTCACCCCAGCGACGGCGGCGATCATCGCCTGACGTTCTTCCAGCGAACGCGCCTTGTACAAATAGGCGATGCCTTCTTCGGTCAGCAGGTGGGTGACGTCGTCGCCGTAAATCATGATCGGCGCCAGCGGCATGCCGCTTTTCTTCGCCACTTCAATCGCGTCGAGGGTTTCGACGAAGGTCGGTTTGCCGCCCTCCTGGAACGTCTCGACCATTTGCACCACGAGTTTTTTACCGCGTTCGAGCAAGGGTTCCGGTGCATCGCCGTGGCGCATGTCGAGCCAGGCCGGCGTGCCGTGACGGCGACCGCGCGGGTCGTGCCCCATGTTCGGTGCCCCGCCGAAACCGGCCAGGCGCCCGCGAGTCACGGTGGAAGAATGGCCGTCGCCATCGACCTGCAGGGTCGCGCCGATGAACAGGTCCACCGCGTATTGCCCGGCCAGTTGGCTGAACATCCGGTTGGAACGCAGCGACCCGTCGCGCCCGGTGAAGAACACGTCCGGCCGCGCAGCGATGTAGTTTTCCATGCCCAGTTCGGTGCCGAAGCAATGCACGCTTTCGACCCAACCGCTTTCGATCGCCGGGATCAAGGTCGGGTGCGGATTGAGCGTCCAGTTGCGGCAGATCTTGCCTTTGAGGCCGAGGGATTCGCCGTAGGTCGGCAGGATCAGTTCGATGGCGGCAGTGTTGAAACCGATGCCGTGGTTCAGCGACTGCACGTTATGTTTTTCGTAGATCCCGCGGATCGCCATCATCGCCATCAGCACGTGCACAGGCTTGATGTGCCGTGGGTCGCGGGTAAACAGCGGCTCGATGTAGAACGGCTTGTCGGCCACCACCACAAAGTCGACCCAGGACGCGGGGATGTCGACACGCGGCAGGTCAGTAACGTCATCGACAAGCTGGTTCACCTGAACGATGACGATGCCGTCGCTGAAGGCCGCTGGTTCGATCAATGCGGGCGTGTCTTCGGTGCTGGGGCCGGTGTAGATGTTGCCGGCGCGGTCGGCCATGAAACCGGCCGAGAGCACGACGTTGGGAATCAGGTCGACCACCAATCGTGCGTAGAGCTCGATGTAGGTGTGGATCGCACCGATTTCCAGCAGGCCGTCTTCCAGCAATTGGCTGATGCGCAGGCTTTGGGTGCCGGCGAAAGAGAAATCGAGCTTGCGGGCGATGCCGCGTTCGAACAGGTCCAGATGCTCGGAGCGCCCGACGCTGGGCATGATCATGTGCAGGTCGTGGAGCCTGGCAGGATCGGCCTTGGCCAGGGAGCGCGAAAGGAAATCCGCCTGTTTCTGGTTGTTGCCCTCCAGCACCACGCGGTCGCCGGGCAGGATAAGTGCCTCCAGCGCGGCCACGATGTTGTCGGTGGGCAGCACCACACCGTCAGCCAGGCCCTTGACCAACGCCAGACGCCGCTGCTTTTCGCTGCGCCGCCGCGTCCATCGCGAGTCGGGGGATATTGTTGTTGTCATGACCACTCCACGGGTTCGCTGTCGTGGGAGTCACCTTAGGAGGGTTGGGTGGGGGGTATCAATCAAGCAGAGAGACGGATCGTTACGGTTAGGGTAATGGTCGGCAGGACGGACGCCTTCGCGGGCAAGCCTCGCTCCTACAGGGGTTTTGTGTGCGCCCCGATCCATTGTAGGAGCGAGGCTTGCCCGCGAAGGGGCCAGTCAGACCAGCCCGGCACTCACAAGCAACTCCTCCAGCGCCAGCAAGTCAGGCACTTTGGCCACTTGATCGCCCACCTGCACCGCCGCCTGTTCCAGCGCACACAACGGCACATCCACATAGCTGAGCTGGCTGTCGAGCTTGTAAGAGCGAGGAATCCCCTGCACCAGCAAGGCAATGAACTTCAGCTCAGGCCGCCCGCCCAGCGCATTGAGAATCACAATCCGCGCCCGCTCGCCAATGACGATTTTATCGCCACACGTCGATTCAAAACTGAGCAACGGAATCTGCCGCTCCCGCCAGCTCACCCGCCCCAGGTACCACGGCGGCGTATCGAGATCGAACGCCCCCGGCTGATAGTCAATCAACTCCGCAACCGCGACGTTGGGCAAAATCAGGTTGCGGTCAGCCAGGGGTAGCAGCAGCCCGGTGAGGTTGCTGGTGCGATGCTCAAGCATGGGTTTTGCTCCACAGGGCGATGCTTTCGAGCAGCACCGATTCCTGGTACGGCTTGCCGAGGTAGTCGTTGACGCCGATGGCCATGGCGCGGTCGCGGTGTTTCTGGCCGGTGCGCGAGGTGATCATGATGATCGGCAGGTGTTGCAGTCGCTCGTCGGCGCGCACCTGGGTGGCGACTTCGAAACCGTCCATGCGCGGCATTTCGATGTCCAGCAGCATCAGGTCCGGCATGTGGTCTTCGAGCAGCAGCATGGCATCGACGCCGTCCTTGGCCGTCAGTACGTTCATGCCGTGGCGTTCGAGTAAACGACTGGTGACCTTGCGCACGGTGACCGAGTCGTCGACCACCATCACCAGCAAGGGCTTGTGCGGCTCGGGTTCAGGGTCTTGAAGCAGCCGTCGTTGCGGCACCTGCGCCTGCATCGCGCGGATCGGCGCCAGCAGATCGAGAATCAGCACCACGCGGCCATCGCCCAGAATCGTCGCCCCGGACAAACCCTGCACGGCCGCAAATTGCGGGCCGAGGCTTTTCACCACAATCTCGCGGGTGCCGGCCATGGCATCGACTTGCACGGCGATGTGGCGCTCGTTGCATTGCACCAGCAACACCGGCAACGGCAGGCTCTGGCCCAGCAGTTTCGGGCGTGTACTGGTTTTCAGCAGTTCACCGAGGTAACACAGTTCATAGTGCTGCCCGGCGTATTTGTAAGTCGGCGGATCGAGCCGGTAATGCCCTTCGAGTTCGTTGGGCAGCACGCGCACAATGCCGTCGATGGTGTTCAGCGGGATCGCATATTGATCCTCACCGCACTGCACCATCAGCGCCCGGTTGACCGACACGGTGAACGGCAGGCGAATGCGGAAATGCACGCCCTGCCCCGCCACAGAGTCGATGCTCATCGTGCCGCCGAGTTGCCGGACTTCTTCATGAACCACGTCCATGCCCACGCCGCGCCCGGAAATCTGGGTGATTTTTTCGGCCGTGGAGAACCCCGGTTGCAGGATGAACTGCAGCACGTCGCGGTCGCTGATGTCGCTGTCGGCGGCGAGCAACCCGCGCTTGACTGCCTTGCGCCGCACCGCGTCCAGCGGCACGCCGGCGCCGTCGTCGCGGATGTCGAAAATGATGTCGCCGCCCTCGCGGGACAGATCGAGGGTGATCCGCCCTTGCGCCGGTTTTCCGGCCGCGATGCGCACGTCTGCGGATTCGAGACCATGGTCCACCGCGTTGCGCAGCATGTGTTCCAGCGGCGCGGCCATGCGTTCGAGGACGTTGCGGTCCATCTCGCCTTCGGCGTTGCCGACCACGAACTCCACCTCCTTGCCCAGCTCGCTGGATACTTGGCGGACGATGCGCTTCAAGCGCGGCAACATCCGCTCGAACGGCACCATGCGCGAGCGCATCAGGCCTTCCTGCAATTCGGTGTTGATGCGGCCTTGCTGTTGCAGCAGGATCTCCGCGTCCTGATTGCGTCGGTCGAGGGTTTCCTTGAGGTCGAGCAAGTCAGAGGCGGATTCGAACAGCGCCCGCGACAGCTGCTGCAACTGCGAGTGACGGTCCATTTCCAGCGGGTCGAATTCTTCGTAGCCCGAGCGTTCGGCGTCGACTTGCTGGCGGCTGAGAATCCTGCCCTGGGTTTCGGTATCGAGCCGGCGCAATTGATCGCGCATGCGCTCAATGGTGGTTTCCATTTCGTTCAGCGCCACGCGTGCATCGTTGACCTGCTGTTCGATGCGGCCACGGAAGATCGAAGTTTCCCCGGCCAGGTTAACCAGGTCGTCGAGCAGCTCTGCCGAGACCTTGACCATGTCGGCACCGGTATCGGCTTGTGGCGCAAGCGGCTCGACCTTGGGTGCAACCGGTGTGGCAACGGGTGTTTCCGGCACTTCCGGATGGCTGAAATTCCTGATCGCGTCGATCAGCCGATCCGCTGGTGGCAATGGTTGACCGGCGCGGGTCGCGTCGAGCATCTGCGCCAGTCGGTCATGGCTGCTTTGCAACAGCCCGAACAACGCAGCGGTCGGTTTCAACACGCCGGCGGACAAGCCTTCGTAGAGAAATTCCAGCTCATGGGCGAGGTCGCCGATCGGGCCGATTTCCACCATCCGCGCACCGCCCTTGAGGGTGTGCAGATCGCGCAGCAGGGTTTCCATTTCCTGACGATTGGCAGGTTCGGCCTGCCAACGAACCAGCGCAGCGCCGGAGTTTTCGATGATGTCGAAACCTTCCTCGAGGAAGATCTCCAGCAACTCCGGATCATGCCCCGGCGAGTCCTCGGCCCGCACAGGCTCGACGACTTCTGGCGCACTGGCGTTGCCTCGGCGGAACTGGCGAATGGCTTCGATCAGCTCACCCGGATCACCCAGTGGCTTGTGGTGCTGTAATTGCTCAAGCAGTTGCGCCAGTCGGTCATGGCTCTGCTGCAACAGCTGCGCCAGGGTTTCGTTGTGGCTGTAACGGCGATCGACAAGCCCTTCGTAAAGGCTTTCCAGCTCATGGGCGAGGCCTGCGACCGGCTCGACTTCGGCCATCCGCGCACCGCCCTTGAGCGTGTGCAGATCTCGCTGCAACGACAACAACGGCGCGGCGTTGTCCGGGTCTTTCAACCAGCGCTGCAAGGCCTGACCGGCGCTTTCGAGGATGTCCACCGCCTCTTCGAGGAAGATCGAAACGATCTCGTCGTCCAGATCCGCTACGCGGTCAACTGTAGGAGCCGGCTTGCCGGCGATGGGCTCGAAGGCGCCGCGGTTTTCCAAGGAAAACGCGTCATCGTTAACGTCCATCGCCGGCAAGCCGGCTCCTACAGGGGTTTGTGCCAGTTCGGCGGTGGCGCTGCTTAGTTCTCGAATGCTCAGGGTGCGGCTGCCGTCGCTGCGAATCAGGCCCATGGCCGATGGGTCGAGGCTCTCATCGAGCAAGCCGCGCAAGGCCCGGATGCGCTCCGGTTGCGGGCTGACTTCCTGACCGGCCGCGAGTTCGTCGAGCATGTTGATCAGCGCTTCGTGGGCACTTTGCGCCTCATGGAAAAACGCCTCGCTGACCGCCAGGCTGCTTTCTTCCACGGCGCCGTAGAGATCAAGCAAAGCTTCACAGAGCTCATCCACCGGATGCAGATCGGCCAGGTGCGCGCCTTCGCCGAGGGTGGTCAATTCATCCAACAGCGCGCTGAGCTCCTGACGTTCACCGGGGTGCTGCTGCCAACGCTGCAACAGGCTTTCGGCGTCCAGCAGGATGTCCATGCCCTGGGCCAGGAAATTGTTGATCAACTGCGGATCGCGCTTGGTTCTGAGCGCCATGCTCGGCGTGCTCAACAGGGCTTCCAGGCGTTCAGCCAGCAGCGCCTGGGTTCTTTCGATCAACGAACGGGCCCCGGGAATCTCGGCCAACGGATCGACCTTGAGCTGTCGCAGCCCGACGCGGAACACGCCTTCGGCCTCCAGCAGCAGTTCGACTTCGTCGAGGTCCAGCGCGATCAGGTGCGCCTTGTATTCACGGGCCAGTTTGTCCAGCGGCGTCGCCAGCTCGGCAATCGGCAACACGCCGGCCATCGACGCGCTGCCTTTGAGCGTGTGCAAGGCACGTTGCAGTTCGTCGCTGGCCTGCAACGGCACATGTTCGGCGGCCTGATCGAGGAAGCGGTTGAGGCTGGCCAGATGGGTTTCGGCTTCGTTGCGGAAGATCTCCAGCAATAACGGATCGAGGGCGGCGACATCCTGCACGTCCTCATCGGCCAACGGCTTGTCACCCTTGGCGAGTGCGTGGGCGCGGGCGGCCAATTGGTCGACGTCGTTGCGCTGACGCTGAGCATTGCCGGCAAATTCAGCCACCAGTTCCGGCAGCAGGTTCAGCACATCGCCGAGCAATTGCTGCACCGCCGGCCCTGGTTCAACGCTGCGCTCCAGCACGCGATTGAGCAGGTTTTCCACGGCCCACGCCAGCTCACCCAGCACCAACGCGCGCACCATCCGGCCACTGCCTTTGAGGGTGTGAAAAGCTCGGCGCAGTTCGCCCAGGGTCGATTCGCTCTCGGGGTTGGCCGCCCAGCGCGGCAAGTATTCCCGGAGGATTTCCAGGACCTCGTCGGTTTCTTCGAGGAAGACTTCGCGCAGTTCATCGTCCACCGGCTCTTCACCCGGAGGCGGTGGCAACAGGCTGCCCGGCGTATTCAGGGCGGGCGGATTGACCGCCGACACCGGGTTGGCGAGGACATCGGCCAGGGTCTGGACGACGTCGGGATCGTCCAGTTCCTGCTGGTCCTGCATCACCTGCGCCTCACTCGGGCTTAGCACTTCATCCAGCACAGGGACATTGTGTTCGCTGGGGAAAAAGCCGAGCGCTGCCAGGCTCTTTTCCGCAACGTCGAGCAATTGTTCACCGGACGCTTCAGCGTCGTCGCTCAGGCGTTCAAGGTAATACTCGATGCTGGTGATGACGTCGGCCAAGCTATCCAGCGCCTGCCAGCCAGGCTGGTCCGGGTCCAGCAGCAGATGTTCGCGGATAAAGTGGTTGCAGGCGTCGATCAGGCTCGCCGCACGGCTCAGCGGGATCATCGCCAGCGCGCCGCGCACCTGGGTGAGCAAGGCCGGCAACGGTTGCAAATGCTGGCGGTCCCAGTCGGCGTCGATGTAGTCGACGATCATGTCCTTGGCCTGTTGCAGGCAGATGCGTGCTTCCTTGATCACGATCTGGTGGATCTGCGTCAGGTCGGTGGTCGGCAGGCGGCTGTCTTCCTGGCTCTCCGGCTCGACCGTGCCGACCATCCCGGCGAGTGTCGCCTCGACGTAGAGCAAGGCGCCGGCGACATCCATCAGGATCGCGTCGTTGGGTTCGCGTTGCCCCTGAGCGAGGCTCAACACCACCGCAAGCTGATCGATGATGACCTTGCGCGGCTGGCCGAAACCGAGCACCGCCAGGGTGTCGGCGATTTGCCGCAAGGGTGCCAGCAAGCTATCGAGGTCTGAGGCATGCTGGCGGTCGCTGCGCACGAACAGGTCGAGGCGTTCCTTGACCCGCACCAGTTCTTCGCACAGCGCGGCCAGCACCGAGCGCATGGCATCACGGTCCGGGCCGGCCAGCCGCGCCCGTTCTTCGTCGACCATCGCGCTGTCAGGCAGCGCATCGTCCAGTCCATAGCGATCTTTCATGGTCAGCATCTGCCCGGTGGGGTGTTCGGCTTTGGCGATGTAAAACAGCAAACTCTTGAGCAACTCCGGCGGCGCCGGCTGATTGATCGCGGACATGCCCTGCTCAAGCAGGCGCTTGAGTTCTTTGTCGGCGTCCTTGAACAGGCTGCGCAGGGCCGGGCTGTTGGCGATCGAGCCGCCGCGCATGCCTTCGACCAGCGCCGAGGCAACGTGCCACAACGGGCTCAGCGGCGCATTCCCGCACAGCCCTTCTAGGCGTAAAAATACGGTGCTCAGGTAACCGAGATGGGTGTCGTCATCCTGTTCGCGCAGCAACCCGACCAGGGCCATCTGCAACATCTGGCGCAATTTGCGCAGCACGTTCGGCAGGTCCGCCGGCTCCAGCAACGCCAGCGCCTCGTCATCCAGTGGCGGCAAGTCCGGTAATTGCGGGGTGAACAGGCTGGTTTCCGATAACAGGCTTTCGCCACGGGCACTGCGCAGGTCGTTGATCAACGGCAACACCACCAGCGGCAGGTCGCGGCGCGCGCCTTGTACGCGGTCGAGATAGATCGGCAGCTGACCGATCGCTTGCAGCAACAAGTGGATCGCTTCGTCACGATGAATGACGCGGTTCTGCTGCAAGGCGGCGGTCAGTTGTTCCATTTCTTCGGCGAGCAGGGCCGCGCCGTAGAACTCGACCATCTGCAAACTGCCGTGAACCTGATGGATGCACGCCAGGCATTCACTGAGGGCGTGCGTCGCCTGAGGGTCATCAAGCAACGTTTCAATCGCCTGGTGAGCCACTTTCAGTGTTTCGGCAATCTCGCCTTTGACCCACTCGAGGGCCACATAGTCGTGCCGATCACCCATAACCACTCCGTTCATCGTTCGAACGCCCTCGGGCGCCTCACACTTTATCCACAGTCTGCGCCTTGGCGGCCGGCAAGGTGAAACCGGACACCGAACGTCGCAGCTGGCTGGCCATTTTCGCCAGGTTGCCGATGCTCTCGGCCGTAGCGGTGGAACCGGACGAGGTCTGCGTGGTGATCTGCTGGATCACGTTCATCGTCAGGGAAATCTGCCCGGCCGAAGACGTCTGCTGTTGTGCCGCGTTGGAAATACTCTGGATCAACGCCGCGAGGGTTTTCGACACGCCTTCGATTTCTTCCAGAGCCACACCGGCATCCTGCGCCAGACGCGCGCCACGCACCACTTCGGTGGTGGTCTGCTCCATGGAAATCACCGCTTCATTGGTGTCGGCCTGGATCGCCCGCACCAGGGTTTCGATCTGCCGCGTCGCGGCGGACGAACGCTCGGCCAACCGTTGCACCTCGTCAGCCACCACCGCAAAACCGCGCCCGGCATCACCGGCCATGGAGGCCTGGATCGCGGCGTTGAGTGCAAGGATGTTGGTCTGGTCGGCAATGTCATCGATCAGGCTGACAATGTCGCCGATCTCTTGCGAAGACTCGCCCAGGCGCTTGATGCGCTTGGCGGTGTCCTGGATCTGCTCGCGAATGTTGTCCATGCCGTGGATGGTGTTGTGCACCACCTCGTTGCCCTTGTTGGCGATTTCCACCGAGCGCTCGGCCACCGCCGAGGATTCGGCGGCGTTGGCCGACACCTGATCGATGGACTGCGCCATCTCGTTGATCGCGGTGGAAGCTTCACTGATTTGTTGCGCCTGATGCTCCGAGGCCTGCGCCAGGTGCATGGCAGTGGCCTGGGTTTCCTGCACGGCGGCGGCGACCTGGCCGGCGGTGAGGTTGATTGTTGCCACCAGATCGCGCAGCTGGTCCACGGAATAGTTGATCGAATCGGCGATGGTCCCGGTGAAGTCTTCGGTCACCGAAGCGGTCACGGTCAGGTCGCCGTCGGCCAGGTCTTCGATCTCGTCGAGCAGGCGCATGATCGCGTTCTGGTTGCGCTCGTTCTTCTCGGCGGTTTCGCGCAACTGACGATTGGTTTCGCGCACCATCACCATCCCGATAAGGATGATCGACATCAGCGCCGCCAGACCCAGCACGTAGCCGCCAATGGTGTCTGTATTGCGCCCGCTGGCGAGGTTTTCGAACCCGGAGGCCAGGTGCGAGGCTTCGTCGAGCAGGGTTTGCGACAGGCTGAATATGTTGGTTGCCGATTCGCGGACCTTGAACAGTTCCGGCGAGGTTTCGAGGATTTCATCCACCGAACCCGAGACAAATTCGAACAGCTCGGAAATCTCGATCAAGCGGGCACGGGCATCGTGGTCTTCGACCTGACTGACTTTCAGTGCCGGATTGCCCTGGAGCATGCCCGTGAGCACCAGGCCGAAACGCGCTGCATCGCGGCCGAACGCGTCGGCGGCCTGTTGCGAATTTTCGTCGCCGGACAGCACAGTGTTTACCGCACCGAGGATACGTTCGGCCAACAACGACTGACGCTGGGCCATCGCCACCTGAGCGGCGGGCGCGCCGCGTTGCAGGAGTATTTCGACGACTTTTTCGTACTCGACCTGCAACTGCGGCACGGTTTCAGCGAGGGTGGCGGCGACTTGATGCAGCGACAAAACCGTCTGTTCGCTGGAGAGGATCGCGTCGGTGTTTTTCAGCACGCGCTCCCAATCCAGCTGCACGGCGCGCATTTCCGGGCGCACGGCGGACGGTGCCGGCGGCAGCCCGGTGGAAGGGTCGCCTTTCTTCAGATAGCCCCAGCGCTGGGCAAAATCGTTGCGCGCATCGCTGAGCAACTTGAACGCCGCGGCCTTGCCGGCGGCGGCTTCCGTGGCGTTTTTGGCGATGCGCTGGGACAGCACGCGCAACTCACCGGCGTGGCCGATGTACTGTTTATCGTACGAGGCCTGGGTGTTGAGGTAAGCGAAGTTGGCGAACAGCAGCATGATGAAGACAATCAACGCGATGAACAGCGCGATGATCTGCGAGCGGCTGCGCGATCCTTCTGGCTTGCCTGTTTTAGCTTTTATCATCGGTCCTCGCCTGTACTACCCAATTCACCCAAGCCCCTGTAGGAGCGAGGCTTGCCCGCGAAGCAGGCGAAGCGGTCTTGCAGGAATACCGCGTTATCGTTCTTCGCGGGCAAGCCTCGCTCCTACAGGATCGGCGTTGCCGCGTTTACAGCGCTACATGCATGAAGCTTTGCGACCGCACCAGCGCAAACGGGCTGAACACCTGCCAATTCTGCTCGCGCTGAAACCGGCCCTTGATGAACGGTGCAATCGGGCCACTCAAGTTATCCACCGGCTCCAGGCTGTCCTGGGCAAAGTGCTGAAGGCCGAACACCTCATCGACCATCAACCCGGCAAACACCTCGTTATGCTCGACCACCAGCACTCGCCGCTGCTTGCGCACTGCCGACAATTCGTGCCCGAAGAAGGCACTCAAATCCATCATCGGCAGCAAACGCCCACGCAGGTTGGCCACGCCCTTGACCCAAGGCTTGACCCCCGGCAACTGGGTGAAGCGCGGTTCATGCAGGACTTCGCTGACTTCACCCATCGGCGCGACGTACCACGCCTCGCCCAAACGAAAACCGATACCGCTCCAACTGTCCTGTCGGGTTGGCTGCGACGGCAGATCCGCCGCCAGCAGACGACAGCGCTGGTCGATCTGCAGCAGCAGTTCGAAGGCGGTCAACGACTCGGTCATGGTCGGGTGATCAACCGGCCAGCACGTTGTTCAGGGTTTTGATCAGGGTCTCTTCGTCGACCGGTTTGGTCAGGTAATCCTTGGCGCCCTGGCGCGTGCCCCAGACCTTGTCGGTTTCCTGATCCTTGGTGGTGATGATGATCACCGGGATGTGCCCGGTTTCCGGGTCTTTGGTCAACTGACGGGTCGCCTGGAAACCGTTGAGGCCGGGCATGACGATGTCCATCAGCACGGCGTCGGGTTTTTCCTGACGGGCCAGGGCCACGCCGTCGGCGCCGTTTTCGGCTTTCAACACTTCATGACCGTGCTTTTCCAGCATGCCGGTCAGTTTGTACATTTCGGTCGGCGAATCATCGACGATCAGAATACGTGCCATGGTTTTCCCCATTCTTGTCGACGCCGGGCCCGCTGGCCGAGCGTCACTGTGCGTGTCCTACTGCGGCAAAACGGCGGCGAAGCCCGGTACATGGGCCTGGATCGCGTTAAGCAGTTCTTCCTTGCTGAAAGGCTTGGTCAAAAACTGGTCGGAGCCGACGATGCGCCCCTTGGCCTTGTCGAACAACCCGTCCTTGGACGACAGCATGATCACTGGCGTGGACTTGAACGCACTGTTGTTCTTGATTAAAGCGCAGGTCTGATAGCCATCCAGACGCGGCATCATGATGTCGACAAAGATGATGCCGGGATGATGATCGGCAATCTTCGCCAGCGCATCGAAACCATCGATGGCCGTAATGACTTCACAACCCACATTCTTCAACAGCGTTTCGGCGGTGCGACGAATCGTCTTCGAATCGTCGATCACCATGACCTTCAAGGCGCTGGAATGCTGGCCCATAAATGCTCTACCGTCGCCTTTGCGAATCAAATTGTCCGTTTTCCGGTTACCGGCGGCTTGAAACCCTTGATACTCAAGGGCCAGCACGACATGGCAGCCTTTTTAGCACAGTCTCCAAATGCAATCTATCGGGCGTCCTTTGAAGTGGTTTTTCCTTGACCGGGAACACACTCAGCGCCACTCTGACGCCACTTTTATACGGTCCTTTGGATTGATCTTTTGTGGGAGCGAGCCTGCTCGCGATGGTCGTCAACGATGACGCGTGCCAGCAGGATAAGCGCGGTGTCCTGAAGTCCATCGCGAGCAGGCTCGCTCCTACAGGGGACTTACATAGGCCTCACCCACTTCAGAGGAAAACCCCATGAGCGTTCGCGTCGGGATTGTCATGGATCCCATTGCCAGCATCTCCTATAAAAAGGATAGCTCGCTGGCCATGCTGCTGGCCGCACAGAAGCGCGGCTGGGAACTGTTCTATATGGAACAGCGCGACTTGTATCAAGGCGAAGGTGAAGCCCGGGCGCGGATGCGGCCGCTGAAAGTTTTTGCCAACCCGGAAAAATGGTTCGAGCTGGAAGACGAGACCGACGCGCTGCTGAGCGATCTGGACGTGATCCTGATGCGCAAGGATCCGCCGTTCGACATGGAGTTCGTCTACTCCACTTACCTGCTCGAGCAAGCCGAGCGCGCGGGCGTGCTGGTGGTCAACAAGCCGCAGAGCCTGCGTGACTGCAATGAAAAACTGTTCGCCACATTGTTCCCGCAGTGCACGCCGCCGACCGTGGTCAGCCGCCGCGCCGACGTGCTGCGTGAGTTCGCGGCCAAACATGGCGATGTGATCCTCAAGCCGCTGGACGGCATGGGCGGCACCTCGATTTTCCGTCACCGCGCAGGGGACCCGAACCTGTCGGTGATCCTGGAAACCCTGACCGCGCTGGGCACCCAGCAGATCATGGGCCAGGCGTACCTGCCAGCGATCAAGGACGGCGACAAACGCATCCTGATGATCGACGGCGAGCCGGTGGATTATTGCCTGGCGCGGATTCCGGCGGCCGGCGAAACCCGCGGCAACCTCGCCGCCGGTGGTCGTGGCGAAGCCCGTCCGTTGAGCGACAAGGATCGCTGGATCGCCGCCCAGGTCGGCCCGACCCTGCGCGAGAAAGGCCTGCTGTTCGTAGGTCTCGACGTGATCGGCGAGCACCTGACGGAAATCAACGTCACCAGCCCGACCTGCATTCGCGAGATTGATAACGCGTTCGGCACCGACATCGGCGGCCTGTTGATGGATGCCATCGATCAGAAGCTCAAGGCCCGTTGATATAGAACACCCAAGATGAAACCAACATTGCGCTATCATGCGCGGCCTCTGAAAAACGCGATGTTGGTTTTCTTGTCATGACACTTCCGTCCGATCTGCCCGCTGAACTCGCCCATCGTGGCGTGCGCCCGGCTGATCGCCTCGGATTTACCCTGTTTCTCGCGGCGTTGATTCACCTGGCCTTGCTGTTGGGCGTCGGCTTTACGATGGTCGAACCCAAGCAAATCAGTAAAACCCTGGAAATCACCCTCGCCACCTTCAAGAGCGAAAAGAAACCGGCGAAGGCCGACTTCCTCGCGCAGGAAAATCAGGAAGGCAGCGGCACCCTGGATAAAAAGGCGATTCCCAAGACCACCGAGGTCGCGCCGTTCCAGGACAACAAGGTGCAAAAAGTCACGCCACCGCCGGCCGCCAAGCCTGAAGTCCAGGAAGCAGCGCCCAAGGCTGCCGTGACCACCGTCGCACCGAAGCCGAAGAAAGCCGCGGCCAAGACCGAAGAACCCAAACCTGCCACCAAACCCGCCATCGCCGCGCCGACGTTCGACAGTGAACAGCTGTCCAGCGACATCGCCAGCCTCGAAGCGGAACTGGCCAACGAACAACAGCTGTACGCCAAGCGCCCGCGCATCCACCGCCTGAGCGCGGCCTCGACCATGCGCGACAAAGGCGCCTGGTATAAGGATGAGTGGCGCAAAAAGGTCGAGCGCATCGGCAACCTCAATTATCCGGATGAAGCGCGGCGCAAACAGATTTACGGCAATTTGCGGCTGATGGTCTCGATCAACCGCGACGGCTCGCTTTTTGAAGTATTGGTACTGGAGTCGTCCGGGCAACCGCTGCTGGATCAGGCAGCGCAGCGAATTGTGCGGCTGGCTGCACCGTTTTCGCCGTTTACCGGGGATTTGTCGGACATCGACCGACTGGAAATCATCCGCACCTGGAAATTTGCACGCGGGGACCGCCTCTCCAGCAATTGATGCACATATGACCTGTAGGAGCCGGCTTGCCGGCGATGGCGTCCTTGAGATCGCTATCGCCGGCAAGCCGGCTCCTACAGGACCGTGTTACATCCATTTGCTCCGGCGAACAGCGATCAATCTCAAGCAAACATTGATTCCCCAGCTTGTCAGTTCGCCCCTCCAACGCCACACTAGCGCTCATGAAGAACGTCAGCCCAAGCTACCTCAAGCATCACTTCCTGATCGCCATGCCTCACATGGCCGACCCGAACTTTGCCCACACCTTGACCTACATCGTCGAGCACACGGCCAATGGTGCCATGGGGCTGGTGGTCAACCGTCCGCAAGACCTGAATCTGGCCGATATCCTCGAGCAATTGCGCCCCAATATCGAGCCACCGCTGCTCTGCCAGCATGTGCCGATCTTCATCGGCGGCCCGGTGCAGACCGATCGCGGTTTTGTCCTGCACCCGTCGGGCAAGCAGTTTCAGGCGACCGTTGATCTGGAAGGCGACCTCTCGTTGTCCACCTCCCAGGACGTATTGTTCGCGATCGCCGATGGCGTCGGTCCGGCAAAAAGCCTGATCGCCCTCGGTTACGCAGGCTGGGAAGCCGGGCAACTTGAGGCCGAACTGGCGCAGAACGCCTGGCTGACCTGCCCGTTCGATGCCGACATCCTGTTCAACACCAGCAGCGAACTGCGCCTCGAAGCAGCGGCCAAGCACCTGGGCGTCAACCTCAGCCTGCTCACCAGCCAGGCAGGACACGCCTGATGGCCCTGCGGCTGATTCTGGGTTTCGACTACGGCACCAAACAGATCGGCGTGGCGGTCGGCCAGGTGATTACCGGCCAGGCCCGCGAGCTGTGCACCTTGAAGGCACAAAATGGGGTGCCCGACTGGAATCAGGTCGAAGCGCTGATCAAAGAGTGGAAGCCCGATGCCGTGGTGGTCGGCCTGCCGTTGAATATGGACGGCACGCCCAGCGACATGTGCCTGCGCGCCGAGAAGTTCGCCCGCCGCCTCAATGGCCGCTACAACCTGCCCTTCTATACCCACGATGAACGCCTGACCACGTTTGAAGCCAAGGGCGAACGACGTGATCGTGGCGGGCAAAAGGGCAGTTACCGCGACAACCCGGTCGACGCCATCGCCGCCGCCCTGCTGCTGCAAGGCTGGCTCGATGAAAACAGCGCACTGTTCGAATCCTGAAGAGCCGTAACAAGCGACTCTCTATAGCGACAACCCGAGCCACCGCCAGCAGCACCCGGCCCGGGCCCAAGAAGGAGCAACCATGAGCCTGCCCAATCCCGCCGAACTGATCAGCCAGATGGCGATCCGTCTCAAGGCACATCTGGAACACCGTGGCATCAGCGAACCGCGCTACATCGGTATTCGTACCGGCGGCGTCTGGGTTGCCCAGGCGTTGCTCGAAGAACTGGGCAGCGACGCGCCGCTCGGCACCCTGGACGTGTCTTTCTACCGTGACGATTTCAGCCAGAACGGCCTGCACCCGCAGGTGCGCCCTTCGGCGCTGCCGTTCGAGATCGAAGGCCAGGACCTGGTGCTGATCGACGACGTACTCATGAGCGGCCGCACCATCCGCGCCGCGATGAACGAACTCTTCGACTACGGCCGCCCGGCCAGCGTGACGCTGGTGTGCCTGCTGGACCTGGACGCCGGCGAACTGCCGATCCGCCCGAACGTGGTCGGCGCGACGTTATCGCTGGCCGCCCACGAGCGCGTGAAGCTGTCCGGTCCGGAACTCAAGCTCGAACTGCAAGACCTCGCCCTTTAATTCGCCCTATTGAGAGTCCCCCTCGCGATGACGCCTCTAGAAACCAAGCGCCCGCTGCAGCTCAATGATCAGGGCCAGCTGCGCCACTTCCTCTCGCTCGACGGTTTGCGCCGCGAGCTGCTGACGGAAATCCTCGACACCGCCGACTCGTTCCTCGAAGTCGGCGCCCGGGCGGTGAAGAAAGTCCCGTTGCTGCGCGGCAAGACCGTGTGCAACGTGTTCTTCGAGAACTCCACCCGCACCCGCACCACCTTCGAACTGGCGGCCCAGCGCTTGTCGGCGGACGTGATCACCCTCAACGTCTCGACATCGTCGGCGAGCAAGGGCGAAACCCTGCTCGACACCCTGCGCAACCTGGAAGCCATGGCCGCCGACATGTTCGTCGTGCGCCACGGTGATTCCGGCGCCGCGCACTTCATCGCCGAACACGTGTGCCCGCAAGTGGCGATCATCAACGGCGGCGACGGCCGTCACGCGCACCCGACCCAAGGCATGCTCGACATGCTGACGATCCGCCGGCACAAAGGCAGCTTCGAAAACCTTTCCGTGGCCATCGTCGGCGACATCCTGCACTCGCGGGTGGCGCGCTCGAACATGCTGGCGCTGAAAACCCTCGGCTGCCCGGACATCCGCGTGATCGCGCCGAAAACCCTGCTGCCGATCGGCATCGAGCAATACGGCGTGAAGGTCTACACCGACATGACCGAAGGCCTGAAAGACGTCGATGTGGTGATCATGTTGCGCCTGCAACGCGAACGCATGACCGGCGGCCTGCTGCCGAGCGAGGGCGAGTTCTATCGCCTGTTCGGCCTGACCACCGCGCGCCTGGCCGGGGCCAAACCGGATTGCATCGTCATGCACCCGGGGCCAATCAACCGGGGCGTTGAGATTGAGTCGGCGGTGGCCGACGGTCCGCATTCGGTGATTCTCAACCAGGTAACCTACGGCATCGCGATTCGTATGGCCGTGCTGTCCATGGCCATGAGCGGGCAGACTGCCCAGCGCCAATTCGAGCAGGAGAACGTTCAGTGAAGCTCAGCATTCTCGGCGCCCGCGTGATCGATCCAGTCAGCGGGCTGGATCAAGTGACTGATATCCACATCGAAGCCTGCAAGATCGTCGCCCTTGGCGCCGCACCCGCCGGTTTTGTTGCCGTCGATACCATCGACGCCCAAGGCCTGGTGGCTGCACCGGGGCTGGTTGACCTGAACGTTGCCCTGCGCGAGCCGGGCTACAGCCGCAAAGGCTCGATCGTCAGCGAAACCCGCGCCGCCGCTGCCGGTGGCGTGACCAGCCTGTGCTGCCCGCCAAAGACCAAACCGGTGCTGGACACCTCGGCCGTGGCCGAACTGATCCTCGACCGCGCCCGCGAGGCCGGCAACACCAAGGTGTTCCCGATTGGCGCCCTGAGCAAAGGCCTGGACGGCGAGCAACTGGCCGAGCTCGTGGCGTTGCGCGATGCTGGTTGCGTGGCCTTCGGCAACGGTCTGGAAAGCTTCCGCAACACCCGCACCCTGTGCCGGGCGCTGGAATACGCGGCGACTTTTGACCTGACGGTGATTTTCAACTCGCAGGACCATGATCTGGCCGAAGGCGGCTTGGCGCATGAAGGTCCGACCGCCAGTTTTCTCGGCTTGCCGGGTATTCCGGAAACCGCAGAAACCGTGGCGCTGGCCCGTGATCTGTTGCTGGTCGAGCAAAGTGGCGTGCGCGCGCACTTCAGCCAGTTGACCAGCGCTCGCGGCGTGACCCTGATTGCTCAGGCCCAGGCGCGTGGATTGCCGGTGACGGCGGATGTCGCCCTGTACCAGCTGATCCTGACCGATGAAGCGCTGATCGACTTCAACAGCCTCTATCACGTCCAGCCGCCGCTGCGCACCCGCGCCGACCGCGATGGTTTGCGTGAGGCGGTGAAATCCGGCGTGGTTTCGGCGATTTCCAGTCATCACCAGCCCCATGAACGGGACGCCAAACTGGCGCCGTTTGGTGCAACTGAGCCGGGGATCAGCAGCGTTGAACTGTTGCTGCCGCTGGCGATGACGCTGGTGGAAGACGGGTTGCTCGATCTGCCGACGTTGCTGGCACGCCTGAGTGCCGGGCCTGCGCAAGCCTTGCGCTTACCGGCGGGGAAACTGGCGGTGGGTGGTGCGGCGGATATCGTGCTGTTCGATCCGGCGGCTTCGACCGTGGCCGGTGAAACCTGGCTGTCCAAGGGTGAGAACTGCCCGTTCATTGGGCATAGCTTGCCGGGCGTGGTGCGTTACACGCTGGTGGATGGGCGGATTAGCCACCAGGCGTAAGACCGCGTCGCCTGCATTCGCGAGCAAGCCCGCTCCCACATTCGACCGCATTCCTCTGGGGAAACTCGGTCAACTGTGGGAGCGGGCTTGCTCGCGAAGGCTTACTGAAAGGTGCCGCGATTCTGCGCGTTACGCACGGAAACCTGGTCATTCAACGTCCAGAAGTCATACAAAACCCCCAGAAAGAACAACCCGCCCGTCACCAGGTACAGCAATCCGCTGATCCACTTCCCCTGATACATCCGGTGCACGCCGAACACTCCCAGAAATGTCAGCAGAATCCACGCAACGTTGTATTCGATAGGCCCGGCGGTGAAACGCAGGTCAGCTTCACGGTCCATGGCCGGGATCAGGAACACGTCGATCAGCCAGCCGATCCCCAGCAAACCCAAGGTGAAAAACCAGATCGTCCCGGTCACCGGTTTGCCGTAATAAAAGCGGTGAGCGCCGGTAAAACCGAAAATCCACAGCAGGTAACCGATCACTTTGCTGTGGGTATCTTGATGTGGAACGGGGTGTCGATAGGTGTTCATGAATGGCCTCGAATCACACGATAGATAAATATTCTTGAATTCTTTGTGACTTTTTTACAGGTGGCCGACGTATGGCAAATGCTACCGTGTCTCCCGTCAAACCCTTATAGCACCTGACTTCTGTCCGACAATTGCGTCTATTTGCCGCGTATTGGGCTCCGTTGACCGCCAGGTTGAATCGACCAACGGCCTCGGAATGACAAAAAAAGCTGTTATAAAGTTTCGCGCTAACCAACACGAGCCTTGCCTAATGCGTCCATTTTTCAAGACATGGCTAACCATTTGCCTTTTGATGCCACTGGCCGCCCACGCCACCAATCGTGAGCAACGTCTTCCTAACGTTAATGGTTACACCCCAAAATCCCATGTTTCTGCTCCTTCGAGCAAAAACAAACAAACTGCCAAGCAACCGACTTCGCTGAGCAAAGCCAACAGCAAGCTTGTCCCGCCGATGGCGACCAAGGAAAGCAGCAATGTGCTGAGCCGTGCCGTCAACGTCCTCGGTACACCTTACCGTTGGGGCGGCAGCAGCCCAAGTAAAGGGTTCGATTGCAGCGGCCTGGTGAAATACGCGTTCAACGACGCCACATTTGACCTGCCGCGCACCTCGAACGCCATGGCCAGCGGTCATGGCGAGAAAGTCGAACGCGGCGACCTGAAGCCGGGTGACCTGATTTTCTTCAACATCAAGAGCCGCCGGGTCAATCACGTTGCCATCTACCTGGGCAACGACCGCTTCATCCACGCACCACGTCGTGGCAAGTCGGTGACCATCGACACCTTGAAGAAACCGTATTGGGAAAGCCACTACGTGGTTGCCAAGCGGGTTCTGCCTAAAGAGAAGAACAGCTTGCAGGTTGTTCAGCGCTGATTCCAAATCCCGGGCCCAACCCGGGATTTTGCTTTGAACCTGATGCCCCCATCGCGAGCAGGCTCGCTCCCACATTGGAATGCAATCACCTGTGGGAGCGAGCCTGCTCGCGATGGCGTTTCCGGATTGGTCAAAAGTTATCCGGTGACCGCGCCTTATCCCGCGCATGCTCGCGACTGATCAAGCCCTTGGTCACCAGCTCCTTCAAGCACATATCCAGCGTCTGCATTCCCAGATTCCCGCCGGTCTGAATCGACGAGTACATCTGCGCCACCTTGTCCTCGCGGATCAGGTTACGAATCGCCGACGTTCCCAGCATGATTTCGTGCGCCGCGATCCGCCCGCCGCCGATTTTCTTCACCAGCGTCTGCGACACCACCGCCAGCAGCGACTCGGACAACATCGAACGCACCATCGACTTCTCGTCTCCCGGAAACACATCCACGATCCGGTCGATGGTTTTCGCCGCCGACGTGGTGTGCAACGTGCCGAACACCAGATGGCCAGTCTCGGCAGCCGTCAGCGCCAGGCGAATAGTCTCCAGATCACGCATCTCGCCCACCAGAATCACATCCGGGTCTTCCCGCAACGCCGAACGCAGGGCCGTGGCGAAGCTGCGGGTATCGCGATGGACTTCACGCTGATTGATCAGGCATTTACGCGATTCGTGGACGAATTCGATCGGGTCTTCAATGGTCAGGATGTGGTGATGACGATGGTTGTTCAGGTAGTCGATCATCGCCGCCAGGGTGGTGGACTTGCCGGAACCGGTCGGGCCGGTGACTAATACCAGGCCACGGGGGGAGTCGGTAATCTTGCGAAACACTTCCCCCATCCCGAGGTCCTCCATGCTCAGGACCTTCGACGGAATGGTCCGGAACACCGCGCCGGCGCCACGGTTCTGGTTGAACGCATTGACCCGGAAACGCGCAACGCCGGGCACCTCAAAGGAAAAGTCGGTTTCCAGGTGTTTCTCGAAATCCACACGCTGGGTGTCGTTCATGATGTCGTAGACCAGCTCCTGAACTTCCTTGTGATCCAGGGCTGGCAGATTGATGCGCCGCACATCGCCGTCGACGCGAATCATCGGTGGCAGGCCTGCCGACAGGTGCAAGTCGGACGCTCCTTGTTTGGCGCTGAACGCCAGCAGCTCAGTGATATCCATAGCACTCCTCAATTCCAGTAGAATGCCGCCAACCTCAGACCCGCTGGCGCCTCTTGAATGTCCACGATAGCAGACAACATTGCACTGGTTAGTTCACGCATCCGGGCTGCCGCCCTCGCCGCCCACCGTGACGAACACAGCGTTCAGCTCCTGGCCGTGAGCAAGACCAAGCCCGCCGAGGCCCTGCGCGAAGCACATGCCGCCGGCCTGCGCGACTTTGGCGAGAACTACCTGCAGGAAGCCCTGGGCAAACAGCTCGAATTGGCCGACCTGCCCTTGATCTGGCACTTCATCGGCCCCATTCAATCGAACAAGACTCGCGCTATCGCCGAGCACTTCGCTTGGGTGCATTCCGTGGATCGCTTGAAAATCGCACAACGCCTGTCCGAACAACGCCCTGCCGATCTGCCGCCACTGAACATCTGCATCCAGGTTAACGTCAGCGGTGAGGCCAGCAAATCCGGCTGCACCCCGGCCGACCTGCCGGCCCTGGCCAACGCCATCAGCGAACTGCCGCGCATCAAGCTGCGCGGGCTGATGGCGATTCCCGAGCCGACGGAAGATCGCGCCGCCCAGGACGCCGCTTTTGCTGCCGTGCAAAGCCTGCAAGCCAGCCTGAACCTGCCGCTCGACACACTTTCCATGGGCATGAGCCACGACCTCGAGTCGGCCATCGCCCAAGGCGCCACCTGGGTCCGCATCGGTACGGCCCTGTTTGGCGCCCGTGATTACGGTCAACCGTGAAATGGCTGACCTACTTCTCTATAAGGACCTGACATGAGCAAAACTCGTATTGCCTTTATCGGTGCCGGCAACATGGCCGCCAGCCTGATCGGCGGCCTGCGCGCCAAAGGTCTGGACGCCGCGCAGATCCGCGCCAGCGATCCGGGCGCAGAAACCCGTGCCAAAGTGAACGCCGAACACGGCATCGAAGTATTCGCTGACAACGCCGAGGCCATTCAAGGCGCCGACGTGGTCGTTCTGGCGGTCAAACCGCAAGCGATGAAAGCCGTGTGCGAAGCGATTCGCCCGAGCTTGAAACCGGATCAACTGGTGGTGTCCATCGCCGCCGGCATCACCTGCGCCAGCATGAACAACTGGCTCGGCGCACAACCGATCGTGCGCTGCATGCCCAACACCCCGGCGCTGCTGCGTCAGGGCGTGAGCGGTTTGTTCGCCACCGCCGAAGTCACCGCAGAACAGCGCCAACAGGCGCAAGAACTGCTGTCGGCCGTGGGCATCGCCTTGTGGCTGGATGAAGAGCAGCAACTGGATGCCGTCACCGCTGTCTCCGGCTCGGGCCCGGCGTATTTCTTCCTGTTGATCGAAGCCATGACCGCCGCCGGCGTGAAGCTCGGCCTGCCGGCGGACATCGCCGCCCAACTGACCCTGCAAACTGCCTTGGGCGCCGCACACATGGCGGTTGCCAGCGATGTCGACGCGGCTGAATTGCGTCGCCGTGTGACATCGCCGGCGGGCACCACAGAAGCTGCAATCAAATCGTTCCAGGCTGGCGGCTTCGAAGCGCTGGTAGAAAAAGCACTCGGCGCCGCTGCGCACCGCTCGGCCGAGATGGCTGAGCAGCTCGGTCGCTAATCAGCCCTTACAAAGGAATAAATGATGCTAGGACTCAACGACGCTGCCATTTTCATCATCAAGACCCTGGGCAGCCTGTACCTGCTGATTGTGCTGTTGCGTTTCATCCTGCAACTGGTCCGGGCGAACTTCTACAACCCGCTCTGCCAGTTCATCGTCAAGGCTACCCAGCCGCTGCTCAAGCCGCTGCGCCGGGTCATCCCGAGCATGTTCGGGCTGGACATGTCGTCACTGGTGCTGGCGCTGATCGTGCAGATACTGCTGATCGCGGTCATCGTGTCGCTCAAAGGCTTCATGGTCGATTGGGTGCTGCTGGTGCCGTGGGCGCTGATTGCGCTGTTCTCGCTGTTTTTGAACATCCTGTTCTACGCGATGATCATCAGCGTGATTCTGTCCTGGGTCGCGCCGGGCAGCCACAATCCGGGCGCCGAACTGGTCGCGCAGATTACTGAACCGGTACTGGCCCCGTTCCGCCGGATCATTCCGAACCTGGGCGGCCTCGATATCTCGCCGATCTTTGCGTTTATCGTGATCCAGTTGCTGCAAAGCTGGCTGATTCCGCGGCTGGCGTACTTTGCCCTGATGCCGCAGGGGCTGCTTGGTCTGATCTGATCAGGAAGACCGCATCATCGTTCTTCGCGGGCAAGCCTCGCTCCTACAGATTTAGAGTCGATCGCGATATTGGCGAACGACACATTACCTGTAGGAGCGAGGCTTGCCCGCGAATGTAGCGCCTCGGTTCAACTGAATGAAATCACCTCGGGCCTTTGCTTGCCGCTAACCCCACCGGTCTTTAGACTTACGCCTCATTTCAACGAGAGCAGGGTCGATGCCAACTGCCTTTCCCGCCGATTCTGTTGGTCTGGTGACGCCGCAAGTGGCGCACTTCAGTGAACCCCTGGCCCTGGCCTGTGGCCGTTCGCTCCCAGCGTATGATCTGATTTACGAAACCTACGGCACGCTGAACGCCACGGCGAGCAACGCCGTGCTGATCTGTCACGCCTTGTCCGGTCACCATCACGCCGCCGGCTTCCACAGCCCCGACGACCGCAAACCCGGTTGGTGGGACAGCTGCATCGGCCCCGGCAAGCCGATCGACACCAACAAGTTCTTCGTGGTCAGCCTGAACAACCTCGGCGGTTGCAACGGCTCCACGGGCCCGAGCAGCGTCAACCCGGAAACCGGAAAGCCGTTCGGCGCCGATTTCCCGGTGCTGACCGTGGAAGACTGGGTACACAGCCAGGCGCGCCTGGCCGACCGGATCGGCATCAGCCAATGGGCCGCGGTAATTGGTGGCAGCCTCGGCGGCATGCAGGCGATGCAATGGAGCATCACCTACCCGGATCGCATTCGTCACTGCCTGGCCATTGCCTCGGCACCGAAACTGTCGGCACAGAACATCGCCTTCAACGAAGTAGCGCGCCAGGCAATCCTCACCGACCCCGAATTCCACGGCGGTTCGTTCCAGGAAGCGGGCGTGATCCCCAAGCGCGGCTTGATGCTGGCGCGGATGGTCGGGCACATCACTTATCTGTCCGATGACTCGATGGGCGAAAAATTCGGCCGCGGCCTGAAGAGCGAAAAGCTCAACTACGACTTCCACAGCGTCGAGTTCCAGGTTGAAAGCTACCTGCGTTATCAGGGCGAAGAGTTCTCCGGGCGTTTCGATGCCAACACCTACCTGCTGATGACCAAGGCGCTGGACTACTTCGACCCGGCGGCAAACTTCGACGATGACCTGGCGAAAACCTTCGCCGGCGCTTCGGCCAAGTTCTGCGTGATGTCCTTCACCACCGACTGGCGCTTCTCCCCGGCCCGCTCGCGGGAACTGGTGGACGCGCTGATGGCGGCCAAGAAAGACGTCTGCTACCTCGAGATCGACGCTCCGCAAGGCCACGACGCCTTCCTGATTCCGATCCCGCGTTACTTGCAGGCATTCGGCAATTACATGAACCGCATTACGTTGTGAGAAAGCCATGAGAGCTGATCTGGAAATCATCCAGGAATGGATCCCCGCCGGCAGCCGCGTGCTCGACCTCGGTTGCGGTGACGGCGAGCTGCTGACGTGGCTGCGCGACAACAAGCAAGTCACCGGCTACGGCCTGGAAAACGACCCGGACAACATCGCCGAGTGCGTGGCCAAGGGCATCAACGTGATTGAGCAGGACCTGGACAAGGGCCTGGGCAACTTTGCCAGCAACAGTTTCGACGTCGTGGTCATGACCCAGGCGCTGCAAGCCGTGCACTACCCGGACAAGATCCTCGACGAAATGCTGCGGGTCGGTCGCCAATGCATCATCACCTTCCCCAACTTCGGTCACTGGCGCTGCCGCTGGTACCTGGCGAGCAAGGGCCGGATGCCGGTGTCCGAGTTTCTGCCGTACACCTGGTACAACACGCCGAACATCCACTTTTGCACTTTCGAAGACTTTGAAGCACTTTGCCGCGAACGTGAAGCCAAGGTCATTGATCGGCTTGCCGTGGATCAACAGCATCGGCACGGGTGGGCCAGTAAGCTATGGCCTAATCTGTTAGGTGAGATCGGTATTTACCGCGTCAGCAGTCCAGGACTGCAGGATCACAAGGTCGCGGTCTGAACCACGACATTCCAAGGAGAACGATCATGGGTCGTCTAGCGCTGTTTTTACTCACTGCCTGCCTGAGCGTCACCGCCATGGCCGCCGATGCCATCAAAGGTGAGCGTCAGGAAAAATTCGGTGATGTGACGGTGCACTACAACACCTTCAACTCCACGTTCCTGACACCGGAGATCGCCAAATCGGCCGAACTGATCCGCAGCAAGAACCAGGGCGTGATCAACGTGTCGGTGATCAAGGATGGCAAACCGCTGGTCTCTAACGTCAGCGGCACGGTCAAAGACCTCACTAGCCAAAGTGTGCCGTTGAAGTTCAAGCAGATCACCGAACAAGGCGCGGTCTACTACATCGCGCAATACCCGGTCGATCAGCAGGAAATCCGCACCTTCGAAATCAAGGTGCAGACCGGCGACAAAATCAACACCATCAATTTCAACCAAGAGCTTTTCCCCGGCGAATGATCAATTTCACGCAACTCGTACTGGCCAGCCACAACGCCGGCAAACTCAAGGAACTCCAGGCCATGCTCGGCGACTCGGTGCATCTGCGCTCGATCGGCGAGTTCAGCAGCGTCGAGCCTGAAGAAACCGGTCTGTCGTTCGTCGAGAACGCCATTCTCAAGGCCCGCAATGCCGCGCGCATTTCCGGCCTGCCGGCGTTGGCCGACGACTCCGGGCTGGCGGTGGATTTCCTCGGTGGCGCGCCGGGCATCTATTCGGCTCGTTACGCTGACGGCAAGGGCGATGCGGCGAACAACGCCAAACTGCTCGACGCCTTGAAAGACGTGCCGCAAGCCGAGCGCGGCGCGCAGTTTGTTTGCGTGCTGGCGCTGGTGCGTCACGCTGATGATCCGCTGCCGATCCTCTGCGAAGGGCTGTGGCATGGGCGCATCCTGACCCAAGCCAGTGGCGAGCACGGTTTCGGTTACGATCCGCTGTTCTGGGTGCCCGAGCGCGATTGCTCCAGCGCCGAGCTGAGCCCGAGCGACAAGAACCTCATCAGCCACCGCGCCCGTGCAATGGATCTGCTGCGCCAGCGTCTGGGCTTGAAATGACCCGTGAATCATCCGCGTCACCGCTGATCTACGGCGGTGGCGCACAATCGCCTCGGGCCGCGCTTCCCGTGCTGCCGCCCCTGGCGCTGTACATCCACATCCCGTGGTGTGTGCGCAAATGCCCTTATTGCGACTTCAACTCCCACACCGCCAGCCCGGTGCTTCCGGAAGAAGAGTACGTCGACGCCTTGCTGGCGGACCTTGATCAGGATTTGCACGCGGTCTACGGCCGCGAGTTGAGCTCGATCTTCTTTGGTGGTGGCACGCCGAGCCTGTTCGGCGCCGAAGCCTTGGGCCGCTTGCTCAAAGGCGTCGAGCAACGGATTCCGTTTGCCAGCGACATTGAAATCACCCTGGAGGCCAATCCGGGCACGTTCGAGCAAGAGAAGTTCGTGGCCTACCGCGCGCTGGGCATCAATCGGCTATCGATCGGCATCCAGAGCTTTCAGGAAGAGAAACTCAAGGCTCTGGGGCGGATTCACAACGGCGATGAAGCGGTGCGTGCCGCCGGCATGGCGCGCCAGGCAGGGTTCGATAACTTCAACCTGGACTTGATGCACGGTTTGCCCGATCAGTCGCTGGACGACGCCCTGAGTGATCTGCGCCAGGCCATCGCCCTGAAGCCGACCCACTTGTCCTGGTATCAGCTGACGCTGGAGCCGAACACGGTGTTCTGGAACCAGCCGCCTGTGCTGCCGGAAGACGACACGCTTTGGGATATTCAGGAAGCCGGCCAGGCGCTGCTCGCCGAACACGGTTACGCGCAATACGAAGTCTCGGCGTACGCCCAGCCCGGTCGCCCGGCGCGGCATAACCTCAATTACTGGAGCTTTGGCGACTTCATCGGCATCGGCGCTGGCGCCCACGGCAAGCTCAGTCACCCGGACGGGCGCATCGTGCGCACCTGGAAGACGCGCCTGCCGAAGGATTACCTGAACCCGGCGAAAAGCTTCAAGGCTGGCGAGAAAGCGCTGACCAACGATGAACTGCCGTTCGATTTCCTGATGAACGCTTTGCGCCTGACTGACGGCGTGGAATCGCGGCTGTATCCGGAACGCACCGGGCTGAGCCTGGAAAGCCTCGCCGAAGGCCGCCGCGAAGCCGAACAAAGCGGTTTGTTGCAGGTCGAACCGTCACGTCTGGCGGCCACCGAGCGCGGGCAATTGTTCCTCAATGACTTGCTGCAAACATTTCTGAGCTGATTTCAGCCTTAAGGGAAAACGAATGGATTTGATACTCGACCTGCTCGCCACCGTCTCCCGCTGGAGCCGCAGCAATCTGTCGGAAATCTCTCTGGCGCTGGTGGGCTGTTTGCTGGTGCTGTTCGGCGCGGACATCAAAGCCTGGATCGATCAACGCCTGGGCAGCATCGCCGGCGCTTTGCGCGTCCCGTTGCTCGCGCTGGTGTGCATGATCGGCAGCGGCGCCGCGCTGATCTACGCCACACCGTGGATCGTTCGTGGTTTGAGCCAGTTCAACAACTACAGCCTGGCGCCGGTATTGTTGGTGGTCCTGGTGCTCATCGGCGTAGTCGCCGACCGCCGCTGATTTCCGAACACAAAAAAACCTGTAGGAGCCAGCTTGCTGGCGATGGTGTGTCAGACACATTGATGTTGACTGACACACCATCGCCAGCAAGCCGGCTCCTACAGGTTTATTGCGTAGGGCTCAGGACTGCTTTTCGAACTTCAGGTCCCACACGCCATGCCCCAGACGTTCGCCACGGCGTTCGAACTTGGTGATCGGGCGCTCGGCCGGGCGTGGCACGCACTTGCCGTCTTCGGCCAGGTTGCGGTAACCCGGCGCAACGTTCATCACTTCCAGCATGTACTCGGCGTACGGTTCCCAGTCAGTGGCCATGTGCAGCACACCGCCGACCTTCAACTTGCTGCGCACCAGTTCAGCGAACGACGCCTGAACGATACGACGTTTGTGGTGGCGGCTCTTGTGCCAAGGGTCCGGGAAAAACAGCATCAGGCGATCGAGGCTGTTGTCGGCCACGCAACGGTTGAGCACTTCGATCGCGTCGCAATCGTAGACCCGCAGGTTGGTCAGGCCCTGAGTCAGCACGCCATTGAGCAGCGCGCCCACACCCGGACGGTGCACTTCCACGCCAATGAAATCCTGTTCCGGCGAAGCGGCGGCCATTTCCAGCAGCGAATGGCCCATGCCGAAACCGATTTCCAGCGAACGCAGTGCCGAGCGACCGAACACCTGGTCGAAGTCCACCGGCGAGTCGGCCAATGGCAGCACGAACAGCGGCGTGCCCTGCTCCAGACCTTTTTGCTGGCCTTCGGTCATGCGCCCGGCGCGCATCACGAAACTCTTGATGCGGCGGTGTTGGCGCTCGTCGCCTTCTTCCGTCTGGATTGGCGTGTCGTTTGATTCAGTCATCAATGGCTCTTACTTGATCAGACCATCCAGCGGCGAAGAGGCGCTGGCATAGAGTTTTTTCGGCATGCGGCCGGCGAGGTAGGCCAGGCGGCCTGCAACGATGGCGTGTTTCATGGCTTCAGCCATCATGATCGGCTGCTGGGCATGGGCGATGGCCGAGTTCATCAGCACCGCCTCGCAACCCAGTTCCATGGCGATGGTGGCGTCGGAAGCGGTACCGACACCGGCATCCACCAGCACGGGAATCTTGGCCTCTTCGAGGATGATCTGCAGGTTGTACGGGTTGCAGATCCCCAGGCCCGTGCCGATCAGACCGGCCAGCGGCATGACCGCGATGCAGCCGATTTCCGCCAGTTGACGGGCGATGATCGGGTCATCGCTGGTGTAGACCATCACGTCGAAGCCTTCCTTGACCAGCACTTCGGCGGCCTTGAGGGTTTCGATCACGTTGGGGAACAGGGTTTTCTGGTCCGCCAGCACTTCCAGCTTCACCAGGTTGTGGCCACCGAGCAGCTCACGGGCCAGGCGGCAGGTGCGCACGGCCTCGGTAGCGTCGAAGCAACCGGCGGTGTTAGGCAGGAAGGTGTAGCGATCCGGCGACAGGACTTCGAGCAGGTTCGGTTCGCCCGGGGTCTGGCCGAGGTTGGTGCGGCGCACGGCGAAGGTGACGATCTCGGCACCCGAGGCCTCGATGGCCAGGCGGGTTTCTTCCATGTCGCGGTACTTGCCGGTGCCTACCAGCAAACGCGACTGGTAAGTACGACCGGCCAGGACGAAGGGCTTGTCGCTACGAACGATGCTCATGGGAAATCCTCTGTAGGGGTGAGGTTCTTGCAGAATTCTGTGCCCTTGCGGGCCGGGCGACTAGCCGCCGCCGATGGCGTGTACCACTTCGACGGAATCGCCGTCGTTCAATGTGGTGTCCGCATGCTGGCTGCGCGGGACGATATCCAGATTGAGTTCGACCGCTACCCGGCGTCCGGTCAGTTCCAGACGGGTCAGCAGGGCCGCAACGGTTTCACCGTCGGGCAGTTCAAGGGATTCGCCGTTCAACTGAATGCGCATGCCGGATGCCGCCATCATTTTTAGGGGCTGGCATTCTAGCCCGATCAGTCTTGGCGACCCAAGCCATTCGTCATGAAATGGACCACCCGGTCAGCTCAACCGCCAGGCGGCAAGGCCCAGACAGAGCCAACCGATCAGGAATGCCAGGCCGCCGAAGGGCGTGATGATTCCGAGCTTACTGATACCGGTCAGGGTCAACAGGTACAGACTGCCGGAAAACAGCAGGATGCCAATGGCAAAGGAGGCGCCGGCCCACGTGATCAAACGACCCGGAATCTGCGTGGCAAGCAGTGCGACACCCAGCAATGCCAAGGTGTGCACCAATTGGTAGGTGACGCCGGTGTGGAAAATCGTCAGGTATTCAGGCGTCAGGCGGCTTTTCAGGCCATGGGCGGCGAATGCGCCAAGGGCAACGCCGGTGAAGCCGAAGAAAGCGGCCAGCATCAGAAAGCCACGCAGCATGAAGAACTCCAGTCAGACTCGATCAACAGGGTCTGTATAATGGCCCGCTCAATGGGTTCGGCCAAGCCATCTCTATGCTGCGTTTATTTTTACGACGATTTACAAAGGCCGTGCTCTGGTTCGCGGGCGGCAGCGTATTGCTGGTGCTGATTTTCCGCGTGGTACCGCCACCGGGCACGACACTGATAGTCGAGCGCAAGATCGAATCCTGGTTCGACGGCGAGCCCATCGACCTGCAACGCACCTGGAAACCCTGGGATGAAATCTCCGACGACCTTAAAGTCGCAGTGATTGCCGGTGAGGATCAGAAATTCCCGGAGCACTGGGGTTTTGACCTCGGCGCGATCCGCGCAGCCCTGGCGCACAACGAGCTGGGTGGTTCGGTTCGCGGCGCCAGCACCTTGAGCCAGCAAGTGTCGAAAAACCTGTTTTTATGGTCCGGCCGCAGCTGGCTGCGCAAAGGTCTGGAAGCCTGGTTTACCGGGCTGATCGAAGTGTTCTGGCCCAAGCAGCGGATTCTTGAAGTGTACCTGAACAGCGTCGAGTGGGATGACGGGGTGTTTGGCGCAGAAGCGGCGGCTCGGCATCACTTTGGCGTGAGCGCCAAGTCGCTGTCCCGGCAGCAGGCCAGTTATCTGGCGGCTGTATTGCCTAACCCACGGGTGTGGAGCGCGAGTCACCCGACGAATTACGTCGCACGTCGCGCCGGGTGGATTCGGCAGCAGATGAGCCAGTTGGGTGGCGACAGTTATCTGCTGGGGCTCAACGATTCACGCCGGGCGCCTTGGGCCCAGTGATTGACGCTATCCCTGTAGGAGCGAGCCTGCTCGCGAAAAACGCGCAGACAACGCGTTCTTCCAGCAATTACGCGTAATCGTTGACGTCCATCGCGAGCAGGCTCGCTCCTACAGGGGTTGGGATGTGAATCAGAAATAGCCGATACAAACAAAAACGCCCCGATCAATGATCGGGGCGTTTTTTATTGCCTTCGCGCAGCTTAGGCGGCGATCGACAACTTGAGCTTGTTCATCGCGCTCTTCTCGAGCTGACGAATACGCTCGGCCGACACGTTGTACTTCTGCGCCAGGTCGTGCAGCGTGGCTTTCTCTTCAGCCAACCAGCGCTGATAAAGGATGTCACGGCTGCGATCGTCCAGCACTTCCAGCGCTTCGTGCAGGTTGTGATTGGAGTTGTCGCTCCAGTCGGCGTCTTCCAGTTGACGGGCCGGGTCGTACCGGTGGTCTTCCAGATAGTTGGCCGGCGACTGGAAAGCGCTGTCGTCGTCCGCTTCTGCGGCCGGGTCGAAGGCCATGTCATGGCCGGTCAGTCGACTTTCCATCTCGCGCACTTCCCGCGGCTCTACGCCGAGGCTTTCCGCCACACGATGGACTTCCTCGTTGTTCAGCCACGCCAGACGTTTCTTCTGGCTGCGCAGGTTGAAGAACAGCTTGCGCTGAGCCTTGGTGGTCGCGACTTTCACAATGCGCCAGTTGCGCAGGATGAACTCGTGAATTTCCGCCTTGATCCAGTGCACAGCGAACGAAACCAGACGCACACCCATTTCCGGGTTGAAGCGCTTCACGGCCTTCATCAGACCGACGTTACCTTCCTGGATCAGGTCAGCCTGAGCCAGACCGTAGCCGGAATAGCTACGGGCGATATGTACGACAAAACGCAGGTGGGCGAGCACCATCTGCCGAGCCGCCCCCAAATCCTGCTCATAGTAGAGACTCTCGGCCAGTTCACGCTCCTGCTCCGGCGTCAGCAATGGAATGCTGTTGACGGTGTGCACGTAGGCCTCCAGGTTCGCACCCGGGACCAGAGCATATGCAGGTTGCAAAGAATTGGTCATACGAAAAAACCTCCGTCTTACAAACTCGTGCAGTTCAGCACTGCGAAAATTGACCGGAAACCAAAAGACAAGTTCCCATAAACGCTGAAAGGTCAATACGAGCAAAATGATACTACTTAGGCGCAAGCTCCCTCAGGTGGCGTGCGACTGCAATCCATGCACCGATATACCCTAACAGCACCGCGCCAAGCAAGAGAGACAGACCGTCGGCAACTGGCACTCCGGCCAGCGCAAAATTACTGCCATACAAACCGGCCAGTCCAACCACTGCCTCGTTCAGCCAGTTCAGACCAAACGCCAATACGCCCCAGGAAAGTATCCCCGCACCGAAGCCATACAACGCGCCCATATATAGAAAGGGCCTGCGCACATAGCTGTCAGTGCCGCCGACGAGTTTAATCACTTCTATCTCTGTGCGGCGGTTTTCAATATGAAGACGAATGGTATTGCCTATCACCAAAAGTAATGCAGAAATCAGAAGCACGGTCAGACCGAAGACAAAACGGTCACCCAGCTTGAGGATGGCTGCCAGACGCTCGACCCAGACTAGATCAAGTTGCGCCTGTTGTACCTTCGGCAGTTCGGAAAGTTTTTGTCGTAATGCTTCAAGCGCGGGCTTGTCGACTTCGTTCGGGGTCACCAGCACCACGCCTGGCAGCGGGTTTTCCGGCAGTTCCTTCAACGCTTCGCCCAGGCCGGACTGCTGCTGAAACTCTTCCAGCGCCTGATCACGACCGACATATTCGGCATCAGCTACGCCCCGAATGCCTTTGATCTGATCGCGCAACGATTCGCCTTCAGCCGGGCTGACCTCAAGTTGCAGGTACAGGGAAATCTGCGCCGCGCGCTGCCAGGAACCGCCGAGACGTTCGACGTTACTTAGCAGAAGTGACAGGCCCATCGGCAAACTCAGGGCAACCGCCATCACCATGCAGGTGAAGAAACTGCCGATGGGATGCTTGCCCAGGCGCCGCAGACTGTCCAGCAGACTGGCGCGATGGCTTTCTATCCAGGCGCGGAACAGCGTGGCGAAGTCCGGACCGTCGTCATCGTCGTGTTTTTTCTTCTGCGGTTGCGGATCGGCGGCTTTCGGCGCCACGCGTTCGGAGACTTTAGGGCTGCGTGTCGCACTCATTCCCCAGCCTCCCCGTCACCGATCAGTCGGCCGCGTTGCAGAGTCAGCATGCGGTGACGCATGCGGGCGATCAGCGCCAGGTCGTGACTGGCGATCAGCACGCTGGTGCCCAGACGGTTGATGTCTTCGAACACGCCCATGATCTCGGCCGCCAGGCGCGGGTCGAGGTTACCGGTCGGCTCATCCGCCAGCAGCAAGGCCGGGCGGTGAACGATGGCGCGGGCGATACCGACGCGCTGTTGCTGGCCGGTGGACAGGTCGCCGGGGTACAGATCGGTCTTGTCCGACAGCGCCACGCGCTCCAGTGCCGAATCCACGCGCTTGGCGATTTCGGCCTTGGACAAACCAAGAATCTGCAACGGCAGGGCCACGTTGTTGAACACCGTGCGATCGAACAGCAACTGGTGATTCTGGAACACCACGCCGATTTGCCGACGCAGGTAAGGAATCTGTGCGTTGCTGATGGTGCCGAGGTCCTGACCGGCCAGCAGCAATTTGCCGGTGGTCGGACGCTCCATGGCCAGCAGCAGGCGCAACAAGGTGCTTTTACCGGCGCCGGAATGGCCGGTTACAAACAAGAATTCGCCCCGACGGACTCGAAAGCTCAGCTCATGCAAGCCGACGTGACCGTTCGGGTAGCGTTTACCGACCTGTTCGAAACGAATCATGAACGCTCCCGCTCGGCAAACAGTGCCTGGACAAAGGGTTCTGCTTCAAAGGTACGCAAGTCATCGATGCCTTCACCGACGCCGATGTAACGAATCGGCAGGCCGAACTGCTTGGCCAGGGCGAAAATCACCCCGCCCTTGGCGGTGCCGTCGAGCTTGGTCAGCGCCAAGCCGGTCAGTTCGACGGTCTGGTTGAATTGCTTGGCCTGGTTGATGGCGTTCTGCCCGGTGCCGGCGTCGAGCACCAGCAGCACTTCGTGCGGCGCGTCGGCGTCTAGCTTGCCGATAACCCGGCGAACCTTCTTCAACTCTTCCATCAAATTGTCTTTGGTGTGCAGGCGACCGGCGGTGTCAGCGATCAACACGTCAATGCCACGGGCCTTGGCGGCCTGCACGGCGTCGAAGATCACCGAAGCCGAGTCGGCGCCAGTGTGCTGGGCGATCACCGGAATCTTGTTGCGCTCGCCCCAGACCTGCAATTGCTCGACTGCGGCGGCGCGGAAGGTGTCGCCCGCCGCCAGCATGACTTTCTTGCCTTCGAGTTGCAGCTTCTTCGCCAGTTTGCCGATGGTGGTGGTCTTGCCGGCGCCGTTGACGCCAACAACCAGGATCACGAACGGCTTGTTCTGCGAGGTGATTTTCAGGGGTTGCTCGACCGGCTTGAGCATCGCCGCCAGTTCCGCCTGCAGGGACTTGTACAACGCGTCGGCGTCGGCCAGCTCTTTGCGGGCAACCTTTTGGGTCAGGCGTTGGATGATCACCGAAGTCGCTTCAACGCCCACGTCGGCGGTCAGCAGACGGGTTTCGATGTCTTCAAGCAGCTCGTCATCGATGATCTTCTTGCCAAGGAACAGGCTCGCCATGCCTTCGCCGATGCTGGCGCTGGTCTTGGACAGGCCTTGCTTGAGGCGGGCGAAGAAACCGGCTTTGGTTTCTTCGGTGCGCACAGGCTCGGCGGGTGTTTCGACCGGCACGACGGGCGCGGCGGCAACGGGGGCGGCGACTGGCGCAGGCTCTGGTGCTTGAACAACTGGAGCAGCCGGCGCAACAAAGGCTGGAATCACAGGCTCAGGAATAACCGGCGCAGGTTCAGCCACAACAACTGGCTCAATCACTGGCACCTGAACGGGCGCAGGAGAAAACGCACTCGGCGCAGGAATCGGCGGCGTAATGTGCGGCGCCAGTTCGTCTTCGACCAACGATACCGGCTCTTCCGCTACCGGCAAGGTCAGCCACGGCTCAGCAGCGGAAGACGGCTGTGCAGCCACGACGTCAGGCGCGGCCTCAGCCACCGGTTGCAGCACCGGCTCGGAGATCGGCAGGACAACCGGCGCCGGCGCTTCATCTATTACCGGCGCAGGTACTGGCTCAGGAATGGGCTGTGGCTGTTCGACGACGGTTTCCTGCGGCTTTTTGCGCAGCCATCCGAACAGGCTTTTCTTCTCGCCAGCCGCAGCTGGGGCTTTCTTGTCGTCGTTGGAACCAAACATGGAGGACGGCTATCTCACGGTAGCGACGCGCCAAAGGGCGCCTCGGCAAATAAATATTCGATGCAGAACAGACTGCGATTGACCCAGCTTGTTCACGCGCAACATTTTGTAGAGGTGCAAGTGGCACCTCACGGAAACGATTTCACGAAGGACTAACGCGGCAAAATCGGCGAAAAAGCAGAGTTTAGTTGATAAATTCCAACCTTCTGCCGCAAACCCATACAACCTGATCAAACGCAAAGGCCTGATAGGCGTGGCCGCCAGTAAAACGGATCAGTATCCTAGCACCCTCTCGCCCGCCGACGCTAAGACCAAGCGGGCAGCTCAACAGGTTTAAAAACGAATGAATGCTCTAGCCCGCCGCGCTGCAGGCCTGCTGCTCAGCACAGTTTGTCTGCCACTTTCAGTCTTTGCTGCCGATCCGCAACCCACCCACGAATTCACCCTCGACAATGGCCTGAAGGTCATCGTGCGCGAAGACCATCGCGCGCCAGTGGTGGTTTCCCAGGTCTGGTACAAGGTCGGCTCCAGCTACGAGACGCCGGGGCAGACCGGTTTGTCCCACGCCCTGGAACACATGATGTTCAAGGGCAGCGAGAAAGTCGGTCCCGGCGAAGCCTCGCTGATCCTGCGTGACCTCGGCGCCGAAGAGAATGCGTTCACCAGCGACGACTTCACCGCTTATTACCAGGTGCTGGCCCGCGACCGCCTGGGCGTGGCCTTCGAACTCGAAGCCGACCGCATGGCCAGCTTGCGCCTGCCGGCCGACGAGTTCGCCCGCGAGATTGAGGTCATTAAAGAAGAACGTCGTCTGCGCACCGACGACAAGCCGATGTCCAAGGCCTACGAACGCTTCAAGGCCATGGCCTACCCGGCCAGCGGTTACCACACGCCGACCATCGGCTGGATGGCTGACCTGGACCGCATGAAAGTCGAAGAGCTGCGCCACTGGTACCAATCCTGGTACGTGCCGAACAACGCCACGCTGGTGGTGGTCGGCGACGTGACGCCGGACGAAGTGAAAACCCTGGCCCAGCGCTACTTCGGTCCAATCGCCAAGCGTGATGTGCCGCCGGCGAAGAAACCGATGGAACTGGCCGAGCCCGGCGAACGGCAGATTACGCTGCACGTGCAGACCCAACTGCCGAGCCTGATGCTGGGCTTCAACGTGCCAAGCATCGCCACCGCCGAAGACAAACGTTCGGTCAACGCCTTGCGCCTGATCTCGGCCCTGCTCGACGGCGGCTACAGCGGACGCATCCCGACGCAACTGGAGCGCGGCGAAGAGCTGGTGTCCGGCGGTTCGTCGAGCTACGACGCCTACACCCGCGGCGACAGCCTGTTCACCCTGTCGGCATCGCCGAACACCCAGAAAAACAAAACCATGGCCCAGGCCGAAGCCGGTTTGTGGAAGCTGCTCGAACAGCTGAAAACCACCGCGCCGTCCGCCGAAGAGCTGGAGCGCGTGCGGGCTCAAGTAATCGCCGGCCTGGTTTACGAGCGCGATTCGATCACCAGCCAGGCCACTGCTATCGGCCAACTGGAAACCGTCGGCTTGTCCTGGAAGCTGATGGACACCGAGCTGGCTGAACTGGAAAGCGTCACGCCGGAGGACATCCAGAAAGCCGCCAAGCTGTATTTCACCCGCGAACGTCTCAGCGTCGCCCATGTCCTGCCACTGGAGACGACTCATGAGTGAGCGTAAAAAACCACGTCTGGCCTTGATCGGCCTGGTCGCTGTCGCATTGATTGGCTCCGCGGCCTTCTATTTCCTGAAGACCGACCATTCCAGCGCCAGCGAAGCCCTCGACAAGGCCAAGTCCAGCCAGAAACTGCAATCGCTGGCCGAACTCGACGGCAAGGCACCGAGCCGCCGCTCGCTCAACGTGCAAACCTGGAACACCGCCGAAGGCGCCAAGGTGCTGTTCGTTGAAGCCCGCGAGTTGCCGATGTTCGACATGCGCCTGATCTTCGCCGCCGGCAGCAGCCAGGACGGCGATGCGCCGGGCCTGGCGGTGCTGACCAATGCGATGCTCAACGAAGGTGTGGCCGGCAAAGATGTCGGCGCTATCGCCCAGGGCTTCGAAGGCCTGGGCGCCGACTTTGGCAACGGTGCGTTCAAGGACATGGCACTGGCGTCGCTGCGCAGCCTCAGTGCCGCCGACAAACGCGAGCCTGCGTTGAAGCTGTTCTCCGAAGTTGTCGGCAAACCGACCTTCCCCGCCGATTCGTTTGCGCGCATCAAGAACCAGATGCTCGCCGGCTTCGAATACCAGAAACAGAACCCCGGCAAACTGGCCAGTATCGAGCTGATGAACCGCTTGTACGGCGATCACCCGTACGCGCATTCCAGCGATGGCACGGCGAAAACCGTACCAGCCATCACCCTGGCTCAGTTGAAGACGTTCCATGAAAAAGCCTACGCCGCCGGCAACGTGGTGATAGCGCTGGTGGGGGACCTGTCCCGCGCCGAAGCCGAGGCGATTGCTGCGCAAGTCTCCAGTGCGCTGCCAAAAGGCCCGGCGCTGGCGAAACTGCCGCAACCTGAAGAACCGAAAGCCAGCATCGGCCACATCGAGTTCCCGTCCAAGCAGACCAACCTGATGCTCGCGCAACTGGGCATCGACCGTGACGATCCGGATTACGCCGCGCTGTCCATGGGCAACCAGATCCTCGGCGGCGGTGGCTTCGGCACCCGCTTGATGAGTGAAGTGCGCGAGAAGCGTGGCCTGACGTACGGCGTGTATTCGGGCTTCACCCCGATGCAGGCGCGCGGCCCGTTCATGATCAACCTGCAAACCCGCGCCGAGATGAGCGAAGGCACGCTGAAACTGGTGCAGGACGTGCTCGCCGACTACCTTAAAACCGGCCCGACCGAAAAAGAACTCGACGACGCCAAGCGTGAACTGGCCGGCAGCTTCCCGCTGTCCACCGCCAGCAACGCCGACATCGTCGGCCAGCTCGGCGCGATGGGTTTCTACAATCTGCCGTTGAGCTATCTGGAGGACTTCATGCAGCAGTCCCAGAGCCTGACTGTAGAACAAGTCAAAACCGCACTGAACAAACACTTGAGCACGGACAAAATGGTCATCGTCAGCGCTGGCCCGACCGTGCCGCAAAAGCCGTTACCGGCCCCTACTGATAAACCTGCCGAGCAGCCGCTCGGGGTTCCGGAGCATTAATGGCCACTTCCCGTCCAAAAAAACCTGTTCATAACGTGCACAACGGCGTGAACCAACTACGCATCATCGGCGGCGAATGGCGCAGCCGGAAGCTGAGCTTCCCTGACGCGCCGGGCCTGCGCCCGACCCCGGACCGGGTGCGTGAAACCCTGTTCAACTGGCTCGCGCCGTACGTGGCCGGAGCCAAGGTACTCGACCCGTTCGCCGGCAGCGGCGCGCTGTTCCTTGAAGCCTTGTCCCGTGGCGCGGCCATGGGCCAGGCGCTGGACGCGAGCAATATCGCGGTGTCCAGCCTGAAGGAACATCTGGGCACGCTGCGTTGCACCACCGGCCAGGTTCAGACTGCCGACGCCTTGCGCTATCTGGAAACCCAGCCAGCAGTGGCTTATGACCTGGTGTTCCTCGACCCGCCGTTCAACCAGAACTTGTTGCCGACCGTATGCACCCTGCTCGAAGAGCGTCAATGGCTGGCGGACGACGCATGGGTGTACACCGAAAGCGAAACCGCCCCCTCGACGCTCGGCCTGCCGGCCAACTGGCGCCTGCACCGCGAGCAGAAATCCGGGCGCGTCTACTATTCGTTGTGGCAACGTATGGCAGAGATCGCCGGTTAACCGACCGGCCTGAAAAGGTGCGCACAGGTTGCGCACCGCTGCATCGAGAGCAATCGTGTCTTTTCCGTCAGAACGCTTCACCCCTGCCTTTGGCCTCGGCAACCCGCACTTGCAGACCTTGTGGGGACCGCTTTGGCGCAAAACCACGCACATCGAGCGCGAACGCGAACGCTTGTGGCTCGAAGATGGCGACTTTCTTGACCTGGACTGGCACGGCCCGCACAGCGCCGATGCACCGCTGGTGCTGGTGTTGCATGGCCTGACCGGCTCTTCCAATTCGCCTTACGTGGCCGGCGTGCAAAAAGCCTTGGGCGACCAAGGCTGGGCCAGCGTCGCGCTGAACTGGCGCGGCTGCTCGGGTGAACCGAATCTGTTGCCGCGCAGCTACCATTCCGGCGCCAGTGAAGATTTGGCCGAAACCATCAAGCACCTGCGGGCCAAGCGGCCACTCGCGCCGCTGTATGCGGTCGGTTATTCCCTCGGCGGCAACGTTTTGCTCAAACACTTGGGCGAGACCGGCAGCGACAGTGGCGTGCTGGGCGCCGTGGCGGTGTCGGTGCCGTTTCGGCTCGATCAGTGCGCCGACCGCATCGGCCAGGGTTTCTCGAAGGTGTATCAGGCGCACTTCATGCGCGAGATGGTCGCCTACATCAAGAACAAGCAGCGGCAGTTCCAGCATGACGGGCGCGAGGATGGCCTGGCGGAATTGGCCGCGCTGGGTTCGCTGGAAAACATGCGCACGTTTTGGGACTTCGATGGCCGGGTGACCGCGCCACTGCACGGTTTCACCGATGCGCAGGATTACTATCGCCGCGCCTCAAGCCGCTACTTTCTGGGCGAAATCCGCACGCCGACGCTGATCATTCAGGCCGCCGACGACCCGTTTGTATTTCCTCACAGCCTGCCGCAGGCCGAGGAACTGTCCGCCAGCACTCAATTCGAACTGCAAGCCAAGGGTGGGCATGTCGGCTTCGTCGATGGCTCGTTCCGGCAGCCGGGTTACTACCTGGAACGGCGCATCCCGCAGTGGCTGGCCGCTGCAGGTCGCGGGTAAACCGATGGACATCGATCAGGGCGAGTCGATCCGTTTCTGGCAAACGGCGCCTTTGGCCGGGGTCGAGTTGTTGTCCGCACGCTACATCGAACACCGTTTTGCCCCGCACGTGCATGACGGTTACGTGATCGGCATGATCATGGCCGGCGCCCAGCGTTACCGCTATCGCGGCGCCGAACACCTGGCGGGCAGCGGCACGCTTGTTTTGATCAACCCTGACGAGTTGCACACCGGCCATAAAGGGACGGAAGACGGTTGGTTATACCGGGCGTTTTATCCCGACAGCGGACAGATTCTGTCGTTGCTCGATGAGCTGGAACTGCCGACCCACAACTTGCCGGCATTTGGCGCCACGCTGTATCGCGATCCGGACCTGGTGAAGGGCTTCTGCCAACTGCATCGCCTGCTCGAAACGCCCTCCACCGCCCTGCAACAGCAGACCGCCTGGCGAGAGATGATGTTGTCGCTGCTGCAACGTCACGCCGCCGTTCCGGACGCCGGCAAACCCGGCAAGGAACACCGGGCGGTGACGCAGGCCAAGGAACTGCTGCAAGCGCAATTGGCAGCACCGCCGTCGTTGGAAGAACTCGCGGCAGCGGTCAATCTGTCGCCCTTTCATTTCGCCCGGGTATTCCGCAGCGCCACCGGCATGCCACCGCACACCTGGTTGATGCAGCAGCGCATCGCTCGGGCGCGGGCGTTGTTGCAGGGCGGCTGTTTGCCGTTGGAAGTGGCGACACAACTGGGGTTTGCCGACCAGAGTCATCTGAGTCGACAGTTCAAGCAGGTTTACGGGGTGGGGCCGGGGGCGTATCGCAGAGCGCTTCTGTAGGAGCCAGCTTGCTGGCGATAGAAGCGCCGCGGTATTTCAGGCAGACCGCGTCATCGTTCATCGCCAGCAAGCCGGCTCCTACAGGGATTTGTGTTTATTCGCCGGTGGCGATGCCACGCGCGGGGTCGTTGATCCATTCGCTCCACGAGCCGGCATACAACGAACCCAAGGGATATCCCGCGAGGCACAAGGCGAACAGGTTATGGCACGCTGTCACGCCAGAACCGCAATACGCCACCAGATCGGTCGGCGAACGTTGACCGAGTTTCGCGGCAAAGCGCTGCTTGAGCTGATCGGCCGGCAGAAAACGCCCGTCGCTGCCCAGGTTGTCGGTGAACGCCGCACATTGCGCGCCGGGAATGTGCCCGGCAATCGGGTCGATCGGCTCCACTTCACCCTTGAAGCGCGGCAAGGCGCGGGCATCGAGCAAGGTCAAATCGGGCTGGCCGAGACGGTGCTGTAGCTGTTCGGCGTTCAACAGCAGCGTATTGTCCGGCGTTCCCGCGAAGGTGCCACGTTCAATACCGGGCGCATCAAGGCTCAAGGGCAAACCTGCCGCGTGCCAGGCCTTGAGCCCGCCATCGAGGATAAACACGCCATCACGCTTGCCCAGCCAGGCCAGTAACCACCACGCCCGCGCCGCGTAGGCACCGGGGCCGTCGTCGTACAAAACCACATCGCTGTCGGCATTGATGCCCCAGGCTTGCAGGCGTTCGATCAAGTCCGCAGGTTGCGGCAACGGATGACGCCCGGTCACGCCCTTGACCACCGCCCCGCTCAAATCACGCTCAAGATCAGCAAAGCTCGACCCGGCGATGTGCCCTTCGGCATAGCTGCGCTGGCCGTAGTCCGGGTCTTCGAGGGCAAAACGACAATCAAGAATCACCAACCCCGGCTGGTCCTTTTTCAGGTCCAGTGCTTGCGGGCTGATCAGTTGCGCAATGGGCATAACGGGCTCCTGTGAGATGGTCGATTTTGAATCCTACTGCACTTCTTCCAGCGCCTGGGCCAGCGGCACGTAAAACTCCTCGTACAGCGCGTTCACCGCATCGCGCGACTGATCGGTGACAAAACCGGCCTCCAGCACCAGCACCTGATACACGCCGCGTTTGATCGCCTGCTCGCTCAGGTGGTTGGAATTTTCCCGCGTGGTGCACAGAAAACGCACCCAGGACGTGAGGATGATCCACGCATTGAGCGTCAGGGATTCAATCTGCACCTTATCCATGGACAGGATGCCGGCCTCGACGAATCCCGCGTAGATGTGCGTGCCATAGATCAGGCAACGCTGGGAAAAGCGCCGATAACGGGCGGCGAGTTCCGGATCGCTGTCGAGCAAGTGCTCGAGATCTCGATGCAAAAACCGGTAGCGCCACATCGCCGCCAGCAACTCCTGAAGGTAGAAGCGCTTGTCTTCAACCGTCGCGGCGCGCCCCTGGGGCGGGCGCAGGAAGCTGTCCACCAGGCTTTCGTACTCACTGAACAGCACGGCGATGATCGCCTGCTTGTTGGGGAAGTGGTAGTAGAGGTTGCCCGGAGAAATGTCCATGTGGGCAGCAATGTGGTTAGTGCTGATGCTGCGCTCACCCTGCTGGTTGAACAGCTCCAGGCTGTTCTGCACGATGCGCTCGCTGGTTTTGATCCGAGGGGCCATGGCTTGAGCTTTAATTCAGAGTGCGTTGAGGGGCATCTTACGACCTAACCGCGAGCGGATAAAACAACGCGATGTCAGGATCTCATTTGACTTTATAGAGCATAGACTCTAAAAAGTTCTTCACTACAATAAATCCGGAGCCGACCATGACTGCTGACATCGCCTACCTGCAGAAGCTGCAGCAGCCCCTGGAGGAACTTCAAAACCGCTTCGACGATCAGCGCGCAGCCTATGCCGCCAACCCGATGCCGCCCGCCGCCCAGCGACTTCAATGGCTCAAAGCCCTGCGCGATTTGTTGAGCAATGAACGTCAGGCCCTGATCGATGCGATCAGCCAGGACTTCAGCCACCGCAGCGCCGATGAAACCCTGCTCGCCGAACTGATGCCCAGCCTGCACGGCATTCACTATGCCAGTCAGCACCTCAAAGGCTGGATGAAACCCTCGCGACGCAAGGTCGGCGTGGCCTTTCAGCCGGCCTCGGCGAAAGTCGTTTACCAGCCGCTGGGCGTGGTCGGGGTGATCGTGCCGTGGAACTACCCGCTGTTTCTGGCCATCGGCCCTTTGGTTGGCGCGTTGTCGGCGGGCAATCGGGTGATGCTCAAACTCAGCGAATCGACCCCTGCCACCGGCCTGTTGCTCAAGGAATTGCTGGGCCGGATCTTCCCCGAAGACCTGGTTTGCGTGGTGCTCGGCGAGGCCGATATCGGCGTGGCGTTCTCCCGCCTGCGTTTCGATCACCTGCTGTTCACCGGTGCCACCAGCATCGGCAAACACGTGATGCGCGCGGCGGCCGAGAACCTGACGCCGGTAACGCTGGAACTGGGCGGCAAGTCCCCGGCCATCGTCTCTCGTGATGTGCCGTTGAAGGACGCCGCCGAACGTATTGCGTTCGGCAAGACGCTCAACGCCGGGCAAACCTGCGTCGCCCCGGACTACGTAATGGTCCCGGAAGACCGCGTGGGTTCTTTCGTCGAAGCCTACCGTCAGGCGGTTCGCGGGTTTTATCCGACACTGGCTGACAACCCGGACTACACCGCGATCATCAATGACCGACAACTGGCCCGACTCAACGGCTACATCAGCGACGCCACCAGCAAGGGCGCGCTGCTGATTCCGCTGTTCGACCAGGGCCAGGGCCGACGCATGAGCCACAGCCTGCTGCTGAACGTCACCGACGAGATGATGGTGATGCAGGACGAAATCTTCGGTCCGCTGCTGCCGATCGTTCCGTACAAGGATCTGGATGAAGCGTTTGCCTACATTAACCAGCGACCTCGTCCGCTGGCGCTGTATTACTTCGGCTACGACAAGCGCGAACAAAACCGCGTCCTGCACGAGACCCATTCCGGAGGCGTGTGCCTGAACGACACGTTGCTGCACGTCGCGCAGGACGACATGCCCTTCGGCGGCATCGGCCCCTCGGGCATGGGCCATTACCACGGCCACGAAGGCTTCCTGACCTTCAGTAAGGCCAAAGGTGTGCTGATCAAACAGCGTTTCAACGCGGCGAAACTGATCTACCCGCCGTACGGAAAAACCATTCAGAAACTGATCCAGAAGCTGTTTATCCGCTAACGACCTTCACCGCCGGGTAATAACAATAATGAGCCCAAGCCTGTCCGATACACCCGCGCTGTCACGGCGCGGCCTGCTTAAATTCAGCCTTGGCGCGAGCGCGTTCCTGGCCACGGCCGGACTCGGCGCGAGCCTCAGCGGGTGCTCGTCGAGCATCCCGGCCAGCGGTTTCGCGATCCTGCGCAGCGGCGATCTGTTGTTTTTGCGGGCGCTGATTCCGGTGATGCTCGATGGCGCCGTGGTCGCCGGGAAAATGCCGATGGCACTCGACCAGACCTTGCACTGCCTGGATAACGGCCTCAATCACCTGTCGCCGGAAATGCTCAAGCTCACTCAGCAGTTGTTCGATGTGCTGGGGATGGCCGTGACTCGCGGGCCGTTGACCGGGATCTGGGGCAGTTGGGAAAACGCCAGCGCCGATGAGATCCGGCACTTTCTTGATCGCTGGGAAAACAGCTCGTTGAGTCTGTTGCGCATGGGGCATAGCTCGTTGCTGCAACTGGTGATGATGGCGTGGTACAGCCGGGCTGAGTCGTGGGCGCATTGCGGGTATCCCGGGCCGCCAACCGTTTAAGACCGAGTTGACCCCTTCGCGGGCAAGCCTCGCTCCTACAGGGATCGCGCCCCCTGTAGGAGCGAGGCTTGCCCGCGAAGGCGGCCTGATGAACGACACATTTCTCAATATAAAAACAAGAGAACCCGAATATGCCCGTACCCGATCCGTTCCGCGAAGGCATGGCCCGTGGCTGGAAAACCCACAACGGCTCGCAACTGACCCAGGACCTGACCCTCGAAGCGGACGTGGCGATCATCGGCAGCGGCGCGGGCGGCGGCACCACCGCTGAAATCCTCAGCGCCGCCGGCTACAAGGTGCTGTTGATCGAAGAAGGTCCGCTCAAGACCAGCAGCGACTTCAAGATGCTTGAAGACCAGGCCTACACCAGCCTCTATCAGGAAGGCATCGGCCGCATGAGCAAGGACGGCGCGATCACCATCCTTCAAGGCCGCGCAGTGGGCGGCACCACGCTGATCAACTGGACCTCGAGTTTCCGCACGCCGGAGCCGACGCTCGAACACTGGGCCAGCGAGCACAACGTCAAAGGCCACAGCCCGGCCGAGATGGCGCCATGGTTCGAGAAAATGGAGCAACGTCTGGGCGTCGCACCCTGGAGGGTCCCGCCGAACGCCAACAACGACGTGATTCGCAAAGGCTGCGAGCAGCTCGGCTACAGCTGGCACGTGATCCCGCGCAACGTGCGCGGCTGCTGGAACCTTGGCTACTGCGGCATGGGCTGCCCGACCAACGCCAAGCAATCGATGATGGTCACGACGATCCCGGCAACCCTGGAAAAGGGTGGCGAGCTGCTTTACCTGGCCCGCGCCGAGAAACTGATGATCAAGGACGGCAAGGTCGCCGGCCTGCAATGCGTGGCGATGGATGACCGCTGCGTCGCCCCCACGGGCAAGACAATCACGGTCAAGGCGCGGCATTACGTGCTGGCCGGCGGCGGCATCAACAGCCCCGCGTTGCTATTGCGTTCCGACGCACCCGATCCGCACAAACGTCTGGGTAAGCGCACCTTCCTGCATTTAGTGAACATGTCCGCCGGGCTGTTCGACGAGGTGATCAACCCGTTCTACGGGGCGCCGCAGTCGATCTATTCCGACCATTTCCAATGGAAGGACGGCACCACCGGCCCGATGGCCTACAAACTCGAAGTGCCGCCCCTGCACCCTGCGCTGGCGGCCACATTGCTCGGCGGTTTTGGCCAGGAAAGCGCCCGACACATGGAAAACCTGCCGCATACCCACGCCATGCTGGCGTTGCTGCGCGATGGCTTTCACCCGGACAGCCCCGGTGGCAGCGTCGAATTGCGCGGCGACAACACGCCCGTGCTCGATTATCAGGTTTCACCCTACGCCTGGGACGGTTTGCGCCGCGCCTTCCACAGCATGGCCGAGATCCAGTTCGCCGGCGGCGCCAACGCCGTGATGCCGATGCACGCCGATGCGCGCTATGTGAAAACCCTGGCCGAGGCGCGCACGCTGATCGACGGCCTGAGCCTTGAGTTGTATCGCACACGCTTGGGCAGTGCCCATGTGATGGGCGGTTGCGCCATGGGCGAAGACCCGAAAAACGCCGTGACCGACAGCCTCGGCCGGCATCATCAGCTCAGCAACCTGTCGATCCATGACGGCTCGCTGTTCCCCACCAGCATTGGCGCAAACCCGCAATTGTCGGTCTACGGGCTGACGGCGCAACTGGCGACTTCATTGGCCGAACGTTTGAAAAACCCATGAAAAGAGCGAATATTCCTATCGTCTATAGTGCTTTCTTACCCAACAGGCGACTTGGCCGACCGGGAAGGCTGCGATACCATCCGACTCCCCAACGGACTCCCGCCAGGACGACGCGATGAACCGAGTGTTGTACCCAGGTACCTTCGACCCTATTACCAAGGGCCATGGCGATCTGGTCGAACGCGCCGCGCGCCTGTTCGATCATGTGATCATCGCCGTCGCCGCCAGCCCGAAAAAAAACCCGTTGTTTCCCCTGGAACAGCGTGTGGAGCTGGCCCGCGAGGTCACTAAACATCTGCCGAACGTAGAAGTCGTCGGCTTTTCGACGCTGTTGGCGCATTTCGCCAAAGAGAAGAATGCCAACGTGTTCCTGCGTGGTTTGCGCGCGGTCTCGGACTTCGAATACGAATTTCAGCTGGCCAACATGAACCGTCAGTTGGCACCGGATGTGGAAAGCCTGTTTCTTACACCGTCCGAGCGCTATTCGTTCATTTCCTCGACGCTGGTCCGTGAAATCGCGGCGTTGGGCGGCGATATCACCAAGTTCGTCCACCCTGCGGTGGCGGATGCCCTGACACTTCGATTTAAAAAATAACGCCAGACCTGTAGGAGCCAGCTTGCTGGCGATGGATGTTAACGAGACGAGTGCTGCCTGAATGAACGCGGCGCTCTCCCGCCCATCGCCAGCAAGCTGGCTCCTACAGCGCCAATGCGGCACAATTGCGCATTGGTTTTTAGCGCCCGGGCCTGCCGCCCCGGCTGGAGTTAGCATGTCCCTGATCATCACCGACGATTGCATCAACTGCGACGTCTGCGAACCCGAGTGCCCGAACGCCGCCATTTCCCAGGGCGAAGAGATCTACGTGATCGACCCGAACCTGTGCACCCAGTGTGTCGGCCACTACGACGAACCTCAGTGCCAGCAGGTGTGCCCGGTGGATTGCATTCCACTGGACGAAGCGCATCCGGAGACTGAAGAGCAGTTGATGGAGAAGTACCGGAAGATTACCGGTAAGGCTTGATTCATTCGGCGCCTGTGAGGGCGCCTTCGCGGGCAAGCCTCGCTCCTACAGGGGTCGTGTAGATCCTGTAGGAGCGAGGCTTGCCCGCGAAGCTTTTAGACTTCACTCCCGCTGCTCAAACCCCTCCCCGATACATCCCAGACACCTCACGAACGCCGCTTTCGCCGGGTCGACCACCAACGCCTGTCCCGCGTCGCCGACATTGCCGCCCAGCGCGGTAAACGGCAACGACACCACAAACGCCCCCGCGCCAATCACCGTTGCCACGACCAGCAAGGGTCGGGCAATCAGCAAGTCGCCGAGCATGGCGTACGCCGGGGGATTCTGGATGGTGTAGCGCGGGTCGCCGCTGCCGGTATTGGCTGCCAGCGCTGGCGCACCGGCACTCAGCAGCCATACGACGGCAAGGGTTCGGAACAGGTTCATGGCACGGTCCTTCGACTAGGCAGTGAGAACACTGACTATAGACCGCAGGAATATCAGCTCTGGCAGCGCGGGCAAAAGACGCTGGCGCGCTGCCCGAGTTTGACTTCCCGCAACTCTGTTCCGCAGACCTTGCACGGCTGACTGCCACGGCCGTACACGAACAATTCCTGCTGGAAATAACCGGGCTGACCGTCGCCGCCGATAAAATCGCGCAACGTCGTACCACCGCGCTCGATGGCAGCGGCCAGGATGCGTTTGATCTCGATCGCCAATTTCAAATAGCGCGCCCGGGAAATGCTCTTGGCCTCACGGCGCGGATCGATACCGGCCGCAAACAGCGCTTCGGTCGCATAGATATTGCCCACGCCGACCACCACGGCGTTGTCCATGATGAACGGTTTGACCGCCATCGAACGCCCGCGAGACTGCTGGAACAAGCGCTCGCCGTCGAACAGGTCGGTCAACGGTTCCGGCCCCAGGCGAATCAGCAATTCATGGTTGAGCGGATCGAGGCTCCAGAGCATCGCGCCGAACCGTCGCGGGTCGGTGTAACGCAGGGCCAGGCCCGATTCCAGCTCGATATCCACATGCTCATGCTTGGCGGCCGGCAGGCCGACTTCCACCAGGCGCAGATTGCCCGACATGCCCAGGTGGCTGATCAGCGTGCCGACTTCGGCGTTGATCAGCAGGTACTTGGCGCGCCGCTCAACCAACACGATACGCTGGCCGGAGAGCCGCACATCCAGGTCTTCAGGGATCGGCCAGCGCAGGCGACGGTCACGCACGATCACCCGGCTGACGCGCTGGCCTTCCAGGTACGGCGCAATACCGCGGCGGGTGGTTTCGACTTCCGGCAGTTCAGGCATGGTGCTCTCGAGTCAGGCGCTGACGGCACTCAGCGGTGAGTGCCGAGGTCGCGAATCGTTTGTTTGAGGGTTTCGAAGTCGTAGTCCGAGAGGCCCACGTAGTCGAGCACCAGCGGCGCGATGGTGTTCCATTCACGGTCCTCGCTCTGGTTGCCCAGTACCCGGTAGGACGCACAAATATGCTCGGCCATTTTCAGGATCGCCAACAGGTTTTTCAGCTGGCTATTGCGTGAGGACTCATTGCTGAAAATCGCCAGCGCATTGTGGTGATTGGCGATCGCCGTGCTCACATGCTCCGGCAGGCGCCAGGATTTGGCCGTGTAATAACCCACCACCGCATGGTTGGTATTGAACACCCGATTTTCTGTGTCCACCACGCGGCATTCGGCACTGGCGCTGGCGTAGGCTTCTTCCAGCGTGGTCATGTAGTCCGGGAAGCGTTGCAGCATCAGCGGCACGCCGCAGTCGTGGAACAGGCCCAGGGCGTACGCTTCATCGCCGGCCTGGACGCCGATGCGCTTGGCCAGGGTCAGGCAGGTCATCGCCACGTCTTGAGCGGTGTCCCAGAAACGGTTCAGGGTGACGATGGTGTCATCGTTCATTTCACCCTTGATCGACTGCGCGTTGATCAGGTTGATGATCGAACGGCTGCCCAGCAGATTCACCGCACGCTGGATCGAGGCGATCTTGTTGCTCAAGCCGTAATACGGCGAGTTGACGATTTTCAGCAGGGAACCAGAGAGGCCCGGGTCTTGGGAGATCAGCTTGGCGATCACCTCCAGATCCGGATCGGGCATGTACTGCTCCATCTGCAGATCCACCATGATCTGCGGCTGGGCCGGCACGCTGATGCCTTGCAGGGACTGTTGGATCTGTTCGGTGGTCAGCTCTTGGGACATAAGTACACACTCTGGGACAGGCGCCGATTCTAACCTTTATAAAGTTGGATCCGACACACCGGCGGGCAACATCGGCCAAAGTTTCATTTCCGTGGAGCATTTGAAATTGCCTTCGCGGGCAAGCCTCGCTCCTACATTTGGAATGCGTCCCCCTGTAGGAGCGAGGCTTGCCCGCGAAGGCGTCATCAGCGTTTCATCGCCCACCCGGCCCGTCACGACCCTCAACACGCTATACTCCCGCTCTTTTTTCCGGAGCGACGTCATGTCCCTGCCTAGCCTGCGCCTCAAAGCCAACGCCGACCGTCGCCTGCGAAACGGCCACTTGTGGGTCTACAGCAACGAAATCGACGTGGCCGCCACCCCGTTGCACGGCTTCAAGGCCGGCGACCAGGCGATCCTCGAAGCTGCCGGCGGCAAGCTGCTGGGCATCGTCGCCATGAGCCCGAACAACCTGATCTGCGCCCGTCTGCTGTCGCGCGACGTCAAGTTGCCGCTGGACAAATCGCTGCTGGTGCATCGCTTGAACGTCGCCCTGTCCCTGCGTGATCGCCTGTTCGACAAGCCGTTCTATCGCCTGGTCTACGGCGATTCCGATCTGCTGCCAGGCTTGGTGGTCGACCGTTTCGGTGACATCCTCGTGGTGCAGATCGCTTCGGCGACCATGGAAGCGCATAAAGACGACGTGATCGCGGCGCTGACCCAAGTGCTCAAGCCTAGCGGCATTCTGTTCAAGAACGACTCCGCCGCCCGCGACGCCGAAGGCCTCAACCGCTACGTCGAAACCGTGTTCGGCCTGGTGCCGGAGTGGGTTGCGCTGGAAGAGAACGGCGTGAAGTTCGAAGCGCCGGTCATCCAGGGCCAGAAAACCGGCTGGTTCTACGACCACCGCATGAACCGCGCACGCCTGGCCCCGTACGCCAAAGGCAAACGCGTCCTCGACCTGTACAGCTACATCGGCGGCTGGGGCGTGCAAGCCGCTGCGTTCGGCGCCAGTGAAGTGTTCTGCGTCGATGCCTCGGCCTTCGCCCTCGACGGCGTCGAGCGCAACGCCGCGCTGAACGGTTTCGCTGAAAAAATTACCTGCCTCGAAGGTGACGTCTTCGAAGCGCTGAAAGAACTGAAAGCCAGCGAAGAACGCTTCGACGTGATCGTGGCCGACCCGCCGGCGTTCATCAAACGCAAGAAAGACATGAAAAACGGTGAAGGCGCTTACCGTCGCCTGAACGAGCAAGCCATGCGCCTGCTCAGCAAGGACGGCATCCTGGTCAGCGCTTCGTGCTCGATGCACCTGCCGGAAGATGACCTGCAGAACATCCTGCTGACCAGCGCCCGCCACCTGGATCGCAACATCCAGATGCTGGAACGTGGCGGTCAGGGTCCGGATCATCCGGTACACCCGGCGATTGCTGAAACCCGCTACATCAAGAGCATCACCTGCCGGTTGCTGCCAAACAGCTAACCACTCGGAACTACTGTAGGAGCGAGCTCGCTCGCGATGGTCGTCAACGATAACGCTGGCTGCCGACACCCCCCGCAGCCTGCTCGTTTTTCGCGAGCAGGCTCGCTCCTACAACGGTCTGAGAACAGTCCCACACCTCCTGCATTGACTTCCCTATTCATCAAGTCGACTCTCGGCTACCCCTCACGGATCGAGAGCATTGTTGATGACCCCTTCCCCGCATACCGCGAAAAAATCGTCGCTCATCCTGCTTTTGATGACGATGACGCTACTGGGTGTTTTCCCGCTGGACGTGGTGCTCCCGTCCTTTCCCGCGCTCTCTGATTACTTCCTGACCTCAGCGTCCGACATAGCGTTATCCGTCAGCCTGTTCGCCATTGGCCTTGGGCTATCCGTGGTGCTGGTCGGACCGCTGTCGGACTTGTGGGGGCGCAAAACCCTTTTGCTGGCTGGCATCGCCATCTCGATCGTCGGTGCAACGGGTTGCCTGGTTTCCAGCGAATACGGCTGGTTCCTGGTGTTTCGCGTCATTCAGGCTGTGGGTTGTGGCGCTTTCGTACTGTCGCAGGCACTGATTCAGGATCTGTTCGTCGGCAAGGAACAGGAACGGATGAGGATCTGGATGACCACCGCCGCCGGCGTGTTCATTTCCATATCGCCGCTGCTTGGCACCTGGTTGCAGATGCATCTGGACTGGCAGGGCAGCTTCTATGTCTTTATCGCACTGGCGGTCTTCGTCTGGATAAGGGCTGGCGTGATCCTCAAGGAAACCCCGCGCAGTCGCAATGCCGCACCCGGTCACTTTTTCAGTGCCTACTGGCGGCTATGCTCGGATTTTCGCTTCATGAGTTACTGGCTGATTTCGGCCCTGGCCTTCGCCTGCCATTTTTCATTCATCGTCATGTCACCGATCATTTTCATGGAGCGCCTGGCACTCACGCCCTACGAATTCGCCTGGACATTGTTGCTGTATGGCGTGGCTTATGTGTTCGGCGGGATAGTCGCCAGCGCATTGCATCGGCGTCTGCCGGCCAATTCACAGATAGTGATCGGCCTCGGCCTGATCGCATTGTCGGGACTGGTCATGCTGTGGCTGGCGAATCAATTCGGGCTGACGGCCGCTGCGGTGCTGATCCCCATGCTCATCTGCACGGCCGGCACCACCATTGCCCGGCCTATCGCCAATTCCAAAGCCATGACCCTCTATCCACAGGATGCCGGTACGTCCTCCTCGGTCGGCGGCGTGATGATCTTCATGTGCGGCGGCGTGATCAGCGTGATGATCAATCTCGCGTCCGAAGACCTCACCACGGCGCTCGCCTTGTGTTTCCTGACTCTGAGTGTCACAGGTCTTGGCCTGAACGCATTGATCATGCGCCGCCCCACTTGTAGGAGCGAGCTTGCTCGCGATGGTCGTCAACGATAACGCTGGCAGCCTGACACCCCACGGCGCCCTCAGGTTTTTCGCGAGCGAGCTCGCTCCTACAGGTCCGTGACATATTCGGAACTACTGTTGCAATGACAACTGCCTGACCCGCACCTACCGTTTCTCTTCACATCGCAGAAGAGGACAACGGAATGTCCAACACGCCGCAAGCCCATCGTTTACGTACGGGCCGCCTTTCGGAAACCGGTCGCATCTATCTGCTGACCGCAGTCACCCATGAACGGCAACCGATCTTCAAGGATTGGCGCATGGGTCGCATGGTCGTGCATGAATTCAGGCGAACTCAGGAAACAGGCAATGCTACTGCTTTAGCGTGGGTGGTCATGCCAGATCACATTCTCTGGCTGGTTGAATTACATAACGGTGATTTGCCGAAACTCATGCAAGTCACCAAATCGCGCTGTGCACGACTCATCAATCAGCATCGAGGCTTTTCAGCTCCCGTATGGCAAAAGGGCTACTTCGACCGTGCGTTGCGTCGCGAAGATGACCTGAAAGCGATGGCTCGCTACATTGTTGCCAATCCATTCGGGGCTAGTCGCACGTATCGGTGACTATCCGCTGTGGGACGCAATCTGGATCTGATACCCCCTGTAGGAGCGAGCCTGCTCGCGATGGTCGTCAACGATAACGCTGGCAGCCTGACACCCCGCGACGACCTATAAGGTTTTTCGCGAGCGAGCTCGCTCCTACAACACGTCCGCACGTCTCGTAAGCGTTGTCTCCACACAGCTCGGCATTCCCTCCAGCCGCCAGCCGTGTAGAATCGCGACATTCATCGCCAGTCATCCCCCGGCGGGTTTATGAGCTCAAGCTGAAGCGCGCGGCGATCCCGCAAAGTTATCGGCAACTTCCGGACACACGGCCATTTCTGAGTGTTCCAGACGTCAATAGAAGCTCACTTCCCTTTTGATACCTGATTAGCCGCCCGGAGTGCTTCATGCCTGATTACCGCTCGAAAACATCCACCCACGGCCGCAACATGGCCGGTGCCCGCGCACTGTGGCGCGCCACGGGGATGAAAGATGACGACTTCAAAAAGCCGATCATCGCCATTGCCAACTCGTTCACCCAGTTCGTACCGGGCCACGTCCACCTCAAGGACCTGGGCCAACTGGTCGCCCGCGAAATCGAACGCGCCGGCGGTGTAGCGAAAGAATTCAACACCATCGCCGTGGATGACGGCATCGCCATGGGCCACGACGGCATGCTGTATTCGCTGCCGAGCCGCGAGATCATCGCCGACTCCGTCGAGTACATGGTCAACGCCCACTGCGCCGACGCCATCGTCTGCATCTCGAACTGCGACAAGATCACCCCAGGCATGTTGATGGCCGCCCTGCGCCTGAACATCCCGGTGATCTTCGTCTCCGGCGGCCCGATGGAAGCCGGCAAGACCAAACTGGCCAGCCACGGTCTCGACCTCGTCGACGCCATGGTGATCGCCGCCGACTCCAGCGCTTCTGACGAGAAGGTTGCCGAGTACGAGCGCAGTGCCTGCCCGACTTGCGGTTCGTGCTCCGGCATGTTCACCGCCAACTCGATGAACTGCCTGGTTGAAGCGTTGGGCCTGGCCTTGCCGGGCAACGGTTCGACCCTCGCCACCCACAGCGACCGCGAGCAGCTGTTCCTGCAGGCCGGGCGCACCATCGTCGAGCTGTGCAAGCGTTACTACGGCGAGAACGACGAGTCGGTATTGCCGCGCAACATCGCCAACTTCAAGGCGTTCGAAAACGCCATGACCCTGGACATCGCCATGGGCGGTTCCACCAACACCATCCTGCACTTGCTGGCCGCCGCCCAGGAAGCCGAGATCGATTTCGACCTGCGCGACATCGACCGTCTTTCCCGTCACGTGCCGCAACTGTGCAAAGTCGCGCCGAACATCCAGAAGTACCACATGGAAGACGTGCACCGCGCCGGCGGGATCTTCAGCATCCTCGGTTCGCTGGCCCGTGGCGGCTTGCTGCACACTGACCTGCCGACCGTGCACAGCAAGACCCTGGCCGAAGGCATCGCCAAGTGGGACATCACCCAGACCGACGACGAAGCCGTGCATCACTTCTTCAAGGCCGGCCCGGCGGGCATCCCAACGCAAACCGCATTCAGCCAGTCGACCCGTTGGGAAACCCTGGACGACGACCGTGAAAACGGCTGCATCCGCAGTGTCGAACACGCCTACTCGAAAGAAGGCGGCCTGGCCGTTCTCTACGGCAACATCGCGCTGGACGGCTGCGTAGTGAAAACCGCGGGCGTCGACGAGTCGATCCACGTGTTCGAAGGCAACGCAAAAATCTTCGAAAGCCAGGACAGCGCCGTACGCGGCATCCTCGCGGACGAAGTGAAGGCCGGCGACATCGTGATCATCCGTTACGAAGGCCCGAAAGGCGGCCCGGGCATGCAGGAAATGCTGTACCCGACGTCGTACCTGAAATCCAAAGGCCTGGGCAAAGCCTGCGCCCTGCTCACCGACGGCCGTTTCTCCGGCGGCACTTCGGGCCTGTCCATCGGCCACGCTTCGCCGGAAGCCGCTGCCGGTGGCGCGATTGGTCTGGTGCAGGACGGCGACAAAGTGCTGATCGACATTCCGAACCGCTCGATCAACCTGTTGGTCAGCGATGAAGAATTGGCCGGCCGCCGTGCCGAGCAGGATCAGAAAGGCTGGAAGCCGGTGGAGAAACGTCCACGTAAAGTGACCACCGCACTGAAAGCCTACGCCCTGCTGGCGACCAGCGCCGACAAGGGTGCCGTGCGTAACAAGGCGATGCTTGACGGGCTGTAAGCGTCAGTCGCAGAAATAAAAATGCCCCGCCAAGTGCGGGGCATTTTTTTGCCGGTCGTTTGATCTGCGTTATACGCAAATCCCTGTAGGAGCCGGCTTGCCGGCGAAGGCGGTGTGTCAGTCAGCAAATTCTTCGTCTGAAAGTCCGCTATCGCCGGCAAGCCGGCTCCTACAGTTGATCGGTGTTGCGGTTACTGAATTTCTGCTGGTGTGACGATCACCCAGTTCTTGTCCGCCGTCACCGGCAACCCTTCCTTGGCTTGGGCCGCAGCGTGCTTGGCCATCATGCCGTTAATCTGGGTCATGTATTTGTCCTTGCGGTTGACCCACAAGTGGATGCCGCCCTTGGCCACGTCAACATCGTGGAACAGCATGTAACCGTCGCTGCTCGGGGTGTCGCCGCCGACCAGTACCGGTTTTTTCCATTCATCGATGTAGGTCAGGATCGCCGCGTGTTTACCGGCCATCCAGGTCGCCGGGGTCCACAGGTACGGGGTCAGTTCCAGGCCGAGGTTGGCCTTCTCGTCATACTTGCCAGCGGTGATCTGCTTGCGGGCCGTGGTCAACTCGCCGGACTTTTGATCCTTGAGCAGCAGGCTCACGCCGATCACGTTTTGCGGTTTGACGTTGTAGCCGTACTTCGGATCGGAGGCGACCATGCGCACCAGCTCTTCAGAAGCAGCGGTCATCACGTAGACCTCGATGCCGTTCTCCATCAGCTTGTTGTACAGCTCGGTTTGACCGGTGAAGACTTTCGGCGGGTTGACGTCGAGCTTCTTGACCACGTCGCCTTCGTAATAGGTAGCCGGCACCGGCTTGCCGGACGCCATCAACTCGTCGACATAACCTTTGAGCTCTTGCAGGGTGAAACCGGAGAACACCTGGGCGACCCATGGGTAGCAAACCATGTCGTCGAGTTCGCAGAGGCGGTAGTAGTAGCTGAACAGGCTTTCCTTATGGTCGGCGGTGTCCTTGAACGGAATCAGTTTCAGGGAGGGATCGAGTTTCTCGCGGGTGATCAGGCCCTTGTTTTCCATGAACGGCAGCAGCGATTCTTCGAGGTCGTAGCGGTAACTGGTGTTGTCCATGTCGAACACCGCGTAGTTACCTTTGTTGGCGTTGGCCGCGATCATCGCATCCAGTGCCTTGGCCTGATCGGCTGGCCAGTGTTTCAAATCCGTAGCGAAGGCCTGGCCGGCGAGGCCAATGCACAGTGCAGCGAGCAGAAATTTCGGTGCGAACTTCATCGATAGATCTCCCTGAATTAAAGACATCGACGCTAACAAATAAGTGTGACAGTCCCCGTCTGTCAGCGACGGCCAACGCACCTATCGCGCCAGCTGCATTCCTGTAAGCGACACCCGCTTATTCCAAAAACGACAGTCATCAGACTTTTTTGATATTAATTCATTGAAAATCAAGCTGTTAGGCTTGCCGGTTCGCAGCTGCCCCGGAAGGCAGTTGGCACATGTCTAATGGGAGTTCCAATGAATCTGCCGCTGATTCTCAATCTGCTGGTGTTCCTCGCCCTGCTCGTCGCACTGGCGCAAACCCGTCACACGACGTGGAGCCTGGCGAAAAAAGTCCTGCTCGCCCTGGTGTTGGGCGTGGTGTTCGGTGTCGCCTTGCACACCGTTTACGGTGCCGGCAACCCGGTGCTGAAAGCCTCGATCGGCTGGTTCGATCTGGTGGGCAACGGTTACGTGCAGTTGCTGCAAATGATCGTGATCCCGCTGGTGTTCGCCTCGATCCTCAGCGCCGTGGCCCGTCTGCACAACGCTTCATCGCTGGGCAAAATCAGTTTCCTGACCATCGGCACGCTGCTGTTCACCACCGCCATTGCGGCGCTGATCGGTATCGGTTTGACCAACCTGTTCGGCCTGACCGCTGAAGGCCTGGTCGCCGGCACACAGGAAATGGCCCGCTTGCAAACCATTCAGACCGACTACGCAGGCAAGGTCGCGGACCTGAATGTGCCGCAGCTGCTGCTGTCGTTCATCCCGCAAAACCCGTTCGCTGATCTGGCGCGCGCCAAGCCGACATCGATCATCAGCGTGGTGATTTTCGCCGCGTTCCTCGGGGTCGCCGCGCTGCAACTGCTGAAGGATGACGTCGAAAAAGGTCAGAAAGTAATCAACGCCATCGACACCCTGCAAGCCTGGGTGATGCGTCTGGTGCGTCTGGTGATGAAGCTGACTCCGTACGGCGTACTGGCGCTGATGACCAAAGTGGTCGCCGGTTCCAACCTGCAAGACATCATCAAGCTCGGCAGTTTTGTCGTGGTGTCCTACATCGGCCTGGGCCTGATGTTTGTAGTCCATGGTGTGCTGGTGTCGGTGGCCGGGATCAACCCGCTGCGGTTCTTCCGCAAGATCTGGCCGGTGCTGACGTTTGCTTTCACCAGCCGCTCCAGCGCGGCGACGATTCCGCTGAGCATCGAAGCGCAGACCAGCCGTCTGGGCATTCCGCAATCCATCGCCAGTTTCGCCGCTTCGTTCGGCGCGACCATTGGCCAAAACGGCTGTGCGGGTTTGTATCCGGCGATGTTGGCAGTGATGGTGGCGCCGACCGTAGGCATCAACCCGCTGGACCCGTTGTGGATCGCGACGCTGGTGGCGATTGTGACCTTGAGTTCGGCCGGTGTGGCCGGCGTGGGCGGTGGTGCGACGTTCGCGGCGCTGATCGTGCTGCCGGCGATGGGCTTGCCGGTTTCACTGGTGGCGTTGCTGATTTCGGTTGAGCCGCTGATTGATATGGGGCGTACGGCGTTGAACGTGAGTGGTTCGATCACGGCCGGGGCGATTACCAGCCAGATCATGCAGCAGACGGATAAAGATTTGCTGGATGCGGATGAGCATGCGGAGTTGGCTCACGCATAAGTTCTTTAGCGCCTGATCTGGCCTCATCGCCAGCAGGCTGGCTCCCACAGGGATTTTGGGTGTTCACACAATCTGTGTTTCACCTCAAACCCACTGTGGGAGCCAGCCTGCTGGCGATGCTTTTAGACTTTTTCCCAGACTTCGAAGCTGTACGCTGGCTTATCCCCTTCCACCGGATTCGGCACATTCGACACCAGCTTCCACTGCTTCAAATCAAACTCCGGAAACCACGCATCCCCTTCCGGGCTCAACGCCACGCGCGTCAAATACAACCGATCAGCCTGCGCCAACCCCTGCGCATACAACTGCGCGCCACCAATCAACATCAACTCATCGACGCCCTGCTCTTTCGCCCATTCTTCCGCGCGAACCACGGCAGCCTCCAGCGACGGATAAACCTCCGCGCCTTCCAGCACCAGATCCGCCTGACGGCTGACCACGATGTTCAACCGGCCCGGCAGCGGGCGACCGAGGGAATCCCAGGTCTTGCGACCCATGATGATCGGCTTGCCCAAGGTGGTGGCCTTGAAGTATTTGAAGTCCCCCGGCAAGTGCCAGGGCATGCTGTTGTCGACGCCGATCACGCGGTTTTCACCGAGGGCTGCGATCAGGCTGAGGGGGAGTGATTTAGTCATGCCGGCGAGGATACCAGAGGCTCGGCTTCTCGCAACGTAGCCCCCCGACAAGCGCCACAGCGGTTATGCTCACAACTCAATTGAGCGACGGGATGCCGCGTGACTGAACTGAATACCCTCTGGCTGACGGAAACCATTCGCCTGCGCGAAGAACACGCCGGCCCTCTGGATGATCTGGAAGCCAACCGACTGGCTCGCACGGCGGGCGGCGATCTGCCGACACGGATTTCGCGCCGCGCCTTATGGCTGGCCGAGCGTGATGGGCTGACCGAAGCCCTCAGGCATTGGCTGCAAGGTGCGCGACTGGCGCTGTTGGTGTTGGCCGTGCTGGCCGTGGTCAGCGGCGCCGGCCTGGCGTTTGCCGCGCTGGGCGACGGGCAAACGCCGGTCAATGTGTTTTGGGCCTTGGGCAGCTTGCTCGGGCTGAACCTGATTCTGCTGCTGAGCTGGGCGCTGGGCCTGGTGTTTGCCGGTGAGCACGGCGCGACGCTGGGACGCTTGTGGTTGTGGCTCAGCGAAAAACTCGCCCGCGACGCCAAAGCCGCGCAACTGGCGCCCGCCCTGCTGTTGCTGCTGCAACGACAGAAACTCAATCGCTGGGCACTCGGTGTGCTGGTCAATGGCTTGTGGTTGCTGGTGATGCTCAGTGCGTTGGTGATTGTGCTGATGCTGATGGCGACCCGGCGCTATGGCTTCGTCTGGGAAACCACCATCCTTGGCGGCGACACGTTCGTCGTCATGACCCAGGCTCTGGGCGCCCTGCCGGCTCTGTTGGGTTTCAGTGTGCCCACCGTGGAAATGATCCGCGCCAGTGGCGATGCCGCACTGAACATTGAAAGCGCTCGTCAGGCCTGGGCCGCGTGGCTGGTGGGCGTGTTGCTGGTCTACGGGGTTTTGCCGAGGTTGTTGTTGGCGCTGTTGTGCCTGTGGCGCTGGAAAAGTGGTCGCGCCAGGTTGCGCCTGGACCTGAACCTGCCCGGTTACGCGCAACTGCGCGAACGCCTGATGCCGACCAGCGAACGCCTGGGCATCAGCGATGCGGCACCTGCGCAACTTCATCACGTGGAAAGCGGCGTCAGCGAACTGCAAAGCGACGGCGCGTTGCTGGTGGCCATCGAGCTGGACGATCAACGGCCATGGCCACCACCGCTGCCGAAAACCGTGAACGACGCGGGCATCCTCGACAGTCGCGAATCGCGCCACAAACTCTTGGAACAACTCAGCCGTTTCCCCCCGGCCCGCCTGCTCATCGCCTGCGATCCGCGGCGTTCGCCGGACCGCGGCAGCCTCGCGCTGATCGCCGAACTGGCCCGCAACGCCAGCGCCACCCGCGTCTGGTTGCTGCAAGCGCCGCCCGGCGAAGCGCTGGATGCCGAACGCCTCGGCGACTGGCACGTGGCGCTGCAACAGTTGGAGCTGCCCTTCGCCGATTGCGCGCCGCTGAACTGGCTGGAGACCGGTCATGACTAATCCGTGGAAAGCGCCGTTGAAGCTCGCCGTGGTCGGCCACACCAACGTCGGCAAAACCTCGTTGCTGCGCACGCTGACCCGTGATGTCGGTTTCGGCGAAGTCTCCCATCGCCCGAGCACCACGCGGCACGTCGAAGGCGCGCGGCTGTCGGTGGACGGCGAGCCCTTGCTCGACCTGTTCGACACGCCGGGCCTGGAAGACGCCATCGCCCTGCTCGACTACCTCGAACGCCTGGAGCGTCCCGGTGAACGCCTCGACGGTCCGGCGCGACTGACGCGTTTTCTTGAAGGCAGTGAAGCGCGGCAGCGGTTCGAACAGGAAGCCAAGGTGCTGCGGCAACTGCTCACCTGCGACGCCGGCCTCTATGTGATCGACGCCCGCGAACCGGTGCTGGCCAAGTACCGCGACGAACTGGAAGTGCTGGCCAGCTGCGGCAAACCGCTGCTGCCGGTGCTGAATTTCGTCAGCAGCGCCAACCACCGCGAACCGGATTGGCGTGAAGCGTTGGCGCGTCTGGGCTTGCATGCCCTGGTGCGTTTCGACAGCGTGGCACCGCCGGAGGATGGCGAGCGGCGGCTTTATGAAAGCCTCGCGCTGTTGCTGGAAAATTCTCGCGAGCAACTGGAACGCTTGATCGCCGATCAACAGGCCCAGCGCCTGGCCCGGCAACAAAGCGCGGCGCGGTTGATTGCCGAATTGTTGATCGATTGTGCGGCGTGTCGGCGCAGCGTGGTCAGCGATGCCGAGCAGGAACAACAGGCGATCAGCGAACTGCGCAAAGCCGTTCGCCAACGGGAACAGCGCTGTGTCGAGGCGCTGCTCAAGCTCTACGCCTTCCGCCCGCAAGACGCGGCGGCCAGTGATCTGCCGTTGCTTGACGGCCGTTGGGGCGATGACCTGTTCAACCCGGAAACCCTCAAGCAACTGGGCGTACGCGTCGGCGGCGGCATCGCGGCGGGTGCGGCCGCCGGGGCCGGGGTGGATTTGCTGGTCGGCGGCTTGACCCTCGGCGCAGCGGCGCTGGCCGGCGCGATTGCCGGCGGCGCCCTGCAAACCGCGCGCAGTTACGGCAGCCGGTTGCTGGGCAAGATCAAAGGTCAGCGTGAATTGACGGTCGATGACAGCGTGTTGCGGTTGTTGGCATTACGGCAGCGGCAGTTGCTGCAAGCGCTGAATGCGCGTGGACATGCGGCGATGGACAGCATCCAGGTCGCCACGCCACAGGACAAGAGCTGGCGCGAAGGCAAACTGCCCGAAGCCTTGAACAAGGCTCGGGCACATCCGCAGTGGTCGTCGCTGAATCCGCACGCGAAGTTGAATCAGGCGGAACGGCAGGAGCAGATCGAGGTGTTGGCGCAGCAGCTCTGAATTTGCGGCGTCGGCTCTGACCCCATCGCGAGCAGGCTCACTCCTACATTGGAGTGCGTTCCCTGTAGGAGTGAGCCTGCTCGCGATGATAGCGACTCGGTTTCGGGGCTTTACGCGGTCAACAGCCGCAACGCCTTGCCCTTCAAGATACCCAGATCAATCACCGGCACCCACATTTCCTTGGCCAACTCATCCCACTGCCGCATGCGCAAACTCACCGCGCACAACGGATCCTGTTCGAAAGCCTCAGCCTCAGCCTCGGTCATCACCCCGCCCTGATACTCCAGGGTCCGACGGCTCGCTTCACTCAGTCGCTCGTAGTACCCAGGCGTTTTGAGTGTCAGATAACGCTTGGCCTGAACGTGGTATTCCACCAGCCGCGCCATACGTTCGCTGAAACCTGCGCGACGCAGGTAATCGGCGCCCAGTCGCTCGTGGCTGACCACGCCGAAGCCGCCCATGTTCTCGGCACTCTCGGCGCAGATGTGCCCGATGTCGTGGAAGAACGCCGCCAGCACCACTTCATCATCGAAGCCTTCCGCCATGGCCAGTTGTGCGGCTTGGGACATGTGCTCGATCTGCGACACCGGTTCGCCGATGTAATCGCTGTCGCCGAAGCGCTCATACAGCCCAAACACCTCGTCGATCACTTGCGCCTTGCGGTCCATCAACGCTCACCCAATAACGTCGCGACATTACGTTCTGCCATCGCCGGCCCGACACTCATGCCGACGCCGGTGTGCATCAGTGCCACGCTCACGCCCGGCATCGGCCGCAGGAACGAAAACGGCCCTGGCCCTCGGGAACCATAGACCCCCTGCCAGCGTTCGACCACTTGCACTTTGCAGCCCAGCGTCTGCTCGGCCAGTTCGATCATCCAGTCATCCACCTGCTCGGCATTGAACGGTGACGGATCACTGCCGTAGTGGTGGGAATCGCCGATGATCAGCTCGCCGTGAGGTGTCGGGCTGATCAGCAGGTGAATGCCGTTTTCATGCAAGTGCGGTTGCTCGCGCAGGATTTGCGCCTGCACTGCCGCTGCTTCCGGCAGATCGGCAAAGGCGCCGTAATGCACGCAACTCAAACCGGTGAGCAGCGCGTGTTGCAGGTTGAGGTTGATCTGCGGGCGGGCGCGGAGCATTTGCAGGCGGCAGATTTGCGGGTTGAGCGCGGCAATCGGCTCGGCCAGCAAGGTCTGATAATCGTGACCGGAACAGACGATGATGTGCTCGGCGTTGAAGGTGCCGGCGGTGCTGTGCAGGCGGCCCGGTTCGATGTCGCGCACGAGGGTGGAGAAGTGAAACTCGACGTTCATTTCGCGGCGCAGGTAATCGATCAACGCCGGGATCGCTTCGCGGGAATACAGTTGCTGATCGTCCATCCCGTGCAGCGCAGCGCGGTGATGGCGGAACTGGCCGCCGTACAGGTCGCGCAATGCGGCACCGCGCAGCAGCTCGACGCGGTAATCGTGTTCCACGGCGCGGCCGGCGCAAAATACTTCCAGCAGGTGTTCTTCGGCTTCGGTGCGGGCAAACAGGTATGAGCCGTTGCGCTTGAGTTGCAGGCCGGCCAGTTGCGCCCACTGGCCCCAGATCTCGCGGCTGGCTTTGGCCAGTTCAAGCATCGGGCCTGGCGGTTGGCCGGTGACGAGGGCCTGGCCAAAGTTGCGCACCGAGGCGCCCAAGGGCGTTTCGCTGCGTTCGAAAACCGTGACTTTCAGGCCGCGCCTGGCGGCGGCGTAGGCGTGGGACAGACCGAGGATGCCGGCGCCTACGATCAGCATGTCGTTGGGGTGTGTCATGGAGTTTTGTCCAAAGTTCGAAGCCGCCTTCGCGGGCAAGCCTCGCTCCTACAGGGGTACGCATTTCTCTGTAGGAGCGAGGCTTGCCCGCGAAGGGGCCCGTCAGCCGATGAAGATCTTACTTGGCAGCCACTTTCTCGGACTTGCCGTCATAGCGCTTGCGCCACTCGGTCAGGATTTCGTCGCGATTCTTCGACGCCCAGGCGAAGTCGTTCTTGATCAGGCGCTGCTCGTAATCCGCTGGCAATTCAGTCTGCGGCTTGGCGATACCCGGCTGAGCGAGGACGGCGAAGTTCTCTTTGTACAGCTCCATCGCCGCAGGGCTGGCCGAGAAGTCAGCCAGTTTTTTCGCCGCGTCTTCATGCGGTGTGCCCTTGATCACCGCCGTCGCTTCGATCTCCCAACCCAGGCCTTCTTTCGGCAGGATGATGTCCAGCGGTGCGCCCTGGCGCTTCAACTGAACAGCCGGGTATTCAAAGGAAATACCAATCGGGAATTCACCCGCCGCTGCCAGTTTGCAAGGCTTGGAACCGGAGTGAACGTACTGGCCGATGTTCTGGTGCAGGTCGTCCATGTACTGCCAGCCCTGCTTCTCGCCGAAGGTTTGCAGCCAGGCGCTGACGTCGAGGAAACCGGTGCCGGACGAGGCCGGGTTCGGCATCACGATTTTGCCTTTGTACTCAGGCTTGGTCAGGTCCTGCCAGCTCACAGGCTTGGTCAAACCCTGCTTCTCCGCTTCGACGGTGTTGAAGCAAATGGTCGCGGCCCACACGTCCATGCCAACCCAGGCTGGCGGGTTGGCGGCGTCGCGGTAGTTGCCGCCGATCTTGCCGAGGTCCTTCGGCGCGTAGCTTTGCAGCATGCCTTGCTGATCGAGAATCGCCAGGCTCGACGCGGCCAGGCCCCAGACGGCATCAGCCTGCGGGCGGGCTTTTTCGGCCAACAGTTTGGCGGTGATGATGCCGGTGGAATCGCGCACCCACTTGATCTCGACGTCCGGGTTGGCTTTTTCGAAGGCTTCTTTGTAGGTCTTCAGTTGTTCGGCTTCGAGGGCGGTGTACACCGTCAACTCGGTTTTCGCCGCGAAGGCGTTCAGGCTGAAAGCGGTGAGGACAGCAGCGGCCAGGGCCAGGGGCTTGAACATGATCTTTTCCTGTTTTGAGTTGAGGTTGCGGGAGTGGAAATCAGTGACCGGGCGCGGTCTGCCGCCAGGCTTGGGAGCGGCGCAGCAAACCGCGCGAGGCCCAGGCCAGCAGCAGGGACACGCCCGCCGAGGTGATCAGAATCAGGGTCGACATCGCCGCCGCGCCGCCGACGTTGCCGGCGTCGTCCATGTTCAGTACCGCCACCGCCGCGAGGATGGTGTCGGGGCTGTAGAGGAAGATCGCCGCCGAGACGGTGGTCATGGCCGAGACGAACAGGTAGCGCACGATGTCCAGCAGCGCCGGCAGGCAGATCGGCACGGTGACCCGCAGGTAATGCCGGTACAGCGGCGCCTTGAGCGACAGCGCCGCAGCTTCGAACTCGGCGTCGAGTTGGCGCAGCGCCGTGGTCGCGGTCATTTGCGCGGTGGTCAGATAGTGAGCAATGGTGCAGACCACCAGCAGGGTCATGGTCCCGTAGAGCACATGCAGCGGGTTGTCGCTGAGGTTGAAGAAGAAGACATAACCCAGGCCCAGCACCAGACCCGGCACCGCCATCGGTACGAAACTGAGCATGCGCAATGTCAGATTCAGTCCGCGCTGGCCCTTGGTTTTTTCCATCAGGTAGGCGCCGGTGAAGATCAGCACGCTGCCGATCAACGCCGTGCACAGGGCCATCTTCACGCTGTTGCCGTAGGCCAGCCAACCACCGCCCGCCGTGTCATTGAACTGGTAATGGTTGAGCGACAGAGACAGGTTGTACGGCCAGAATTTCACCAGCGACGAGAACACCGCCATGCCGAACACCAGCAGCAACACCGCGCAGATCAGCAGCACGATGGCCAGGTAGCAGCCGTCGCGCAGTTTCGACGGTGCTGGTTGAAAGACCTGCGCCCGACCGCTCATTGAATCGCTGTGACGCCGACGCAACCACGCATCGACCCCGAAACTGAACAGCGCCGGCAGCAGCAGGACCATGCCGATCAATGCACCGCGACCGAACTGTTGCTGACCGACCACGGCTTTGTAGGCTTCCAGCGCCAGCACCTGATAGTCGCCACCGACCACCACGGGCACGCCGAAGTCAGTGATGGTCAGGGTGAAAACGAGGCAGAACGCGGCGAACACCGCCTGACGCGTTGCCGGCCAGGTGATGCTGCGGAAGGCTTTCGCCGGACTGGCGCCCATGCTGGAGGCGGCATCGAACAGTCGCGCATCCGCCAGGGACAGCGCCGACAGCAGAATCATCAAGGCGTGTGGGAAGGTGTAGATGACCTCGCCCAGAACAATGCCCCAGAAGCCGTAGATATTGTCCGAGAGCAAACCGCGCAACATGCCTTGGTTACCGAACAGATAAACCAGCGCAATGCCTGGCAGCATCGACGGCGCCATCAATGGCAGCAGTGACATCCCACGCCAGATACCTTTGCCCGGAATCAGGGTGCGTTGCAGCGCGTAGGCAAAGAGGTAGGCCAGCGGTACGACAATCGCCGCGACGCTGAGGGACACTTTCAGGCTATTGCCGAGCAACCAGTGGAAATTCGCACTGGTGACCAATTCACGGGCAGCCACCAGACCACCGCCCTGCCCGGCCTCCGAACTGAAGCCACGCCAGAAGATCGCCAGCAACGGCATCAACACCGCGACGCAGAGCAACACCAATAAAAGAACTTTGCCGCCGACCACGAACACCCGGTCGCCGATCTCGGCACGGGAGGTCTGCCGAACCTGCTTGTGCGGTATCGGCAGCGCGATGTTCGCGCTCATCAGGCAAACACCTGCAGGCTGCGCGGCGGCAAGGCGACCATGATCTGCTGCGCGCCGAGGCGCGGCATGGCTTCCGGTGCCAGTTCCGCCAGCAATGCGTGGCCCGGCAGTTGATCGAGCTCGAAGCTCATGCGGCAGCGGTTGCCGAGAAAGGTGATTTCACGAACCTTGGCCGGGAACAGGTTTTCTTCATGCACCAGCGGGTTGACGTTGATCGCCTCGGGCCGGCAGAACAACCGGCCCGACGCGGTTTTCGCGCTGCCATCCACCAGGCGCATGTTCATCCCGCCGACCTGGGCGTGACTGTCGCTGCTGCGCTGGAACGGCAGCCAGTTGCCCTGACCGACAAACTCCGCGACGAACGGTGTGGCCGGGCGGTCGTAGATTTCCTGCGGCGTGGCGTACTGCTCGACCTTGCCGTTGTTCATGACGGCGATGCGGTCGGCCATCAGCATGGCCTCGTCCTGATTGTGGGTGACCATCAGCGTGGTGATGCCGAGGCTGCGCTGCAGTTGGCGCAATTCGGTGCACAGGTGCTCGCGGACCCGGGCATCGAGGGCGGACATTGGCTCGTCCAGCAACAACAACGAAGGCGCCGGCGCCAGGGCGCGGGCCAGTGCGACACGTTGCTGCTGACCGCCGGACAATTGACCGGGGTACTTTTTCTCACTGCCGGTCAGGCCGACCAGTTCCAGCATCTGACCGACGCGCTTGCGCACTTCATCGCGACCGCTGCCGGCGAGGCCGTAGGCAATGTTCGCTTCGACGGTGAGATTGGGGAACAGGGCATAGGACTGGAACAGAATGCCGTAGTCCCGCGCCTGAGGTGCCAGGTGCGAGACGTCGCGATCACCGAGGTACAACTCGCCGCTGTCCTGTTTCTCCAGACCGGCGATGCAACGCAGCAAGGTGGTCTTGCCACAGCCCGACGGCCCCAGCAGACACACCAGTTCACCGGCCGCCACGTCGAGGGAAACGTTATCCAGCGCAGTGAAAGCGCCGAAGCGTTTCTGCACGCCGCGCACCTTCATCGGGGCGCCGGGGTTGGTCAGGGCAGTTGCGATCGAGTGGTTCATGGACGGGCCTCATCAAGCAGATGAAGGCCATCCTAGGGATGTAATGCGTCCGTCATGTGGCAGTGAGGCCAAAACGGCTGATAGTGGTATTCAGAGATTTTGGTTGAGTGATGGGTTGCCTGTGCGGGCCTCATCGCGAGCAGGCTCGCTCCCACAGTGGTTTTGTGTACACCAGATCAATTGTGGGAGCGAGCCTGCTCGCGATGAGGCCCGCACAGGCAATGAAGAACTCAGACCGGGGCCATTTCCTGCGCCAACCCCAGAAACGCCGCCGGCAACCGCGCGCCTTTGCGTTCCTTGAGGCAGTACAAATACTCGGGAATCTGCGGCGCATTCTCGATGGTCAGCACGCGCAGCTGCGGATCATGCGGCACTTCCTGCCGGGCAATGATGCTGATCCCGATGTTGCGCAGCACCGCTTCGCGGATCGATTCACGGCTGCCGATCTCCAGCAACGGCCCGAAACTCACCCCGGCGCTGGCTAGCAATTCTTCGGTCAGGCGCCGAGTGGTCGAGCCTGACTCGCGCATCAACAACGTGTGCCCGGCCAACGCGCTAAGCGGCACATGATCGTGCACCGCCAACGGATGATTGCGATGCACCGCCAACACCAGCGGATCGCTGCCGAGCACCCGCCGAATCAGTCGCGCATCATCGAGCAGCTGCGAGGACGCGGCGACATCCACCCGGTAATCCTCCAACGCTTCCAGCACCTGCTGAGAGTTGCCGATCTCCACCGACACTTCCACCTGTGGCAAGCGCTCGCGGAAGGTCTTCACCAGATCGAGGATGTAATACGGTGCCGTGGCGGCGATGCGCAAAGTGCCCTGGACCTGGCCGCTGTTACGCAGGAAAAATTCGATGTCGGCTTCCTGCTGCAACAGCGTCTTGACCATCGGCAGCAGCCGCGCACCTTCATCACTGACGCTGAGGCGGCGGCCGCCACGGTAGAACAGTTCAACCGAGTACTGGCTTTCCAGATTGCGGATTTGCGTGGTCACGGTGGGCTGACTCAAGCCGAGCTTTTTCGCCGCCAGGGTAATGCTGCCCAGGCGGGCCACCATGTAAAACGCCTTCAGCTCGGCACTCAGCACACCCGCTCCTCATCACTTACTTGCGCAACAGGCGCAAACCGTTGAACACCACCAACAGGCTCACGCCCATGTCAGCGAACACCGCCATCCACATGGTGGCGATCCCGGCGAAGGTTACCCCAAGAAAGATAGCCTTGATGACCAAAGCGAGGGCGATGTTCTGTTTGAGGATGCTCGACGTCTGCCGAGACAGGCGGATGAACGTGGGAATTTTGCGCAGATCGTCGTCCATCAGGGCGACATCGGCGGTTTCGATGGCGGTATCGGTGCCGGCTGCGGCCATCGCAAAACCGATCTCGGCCCGAGCCAGTGCCGGGGCATCGTTGATGCCATCACCGACCATACCGACACTATGACCCTGTGCATAAAGGGCTTCGATGGCTTGCAGTTTATCGGTCGGCAGCAGATCGCCCTTGGCTTCGTCGATGCCGACTTGTGCGGCAATCGCCTGGGCGGTGTGGACGTTGTCGCCAGTGAGCATCAGGGTTTTGATGCCCAAATCGTGCAGTTGCTGGATCGCTTCGCGGCTGGATTCCTTGACCGTATCGGCCACGGCGAACAGCGCCAGCGGGCCGGATTTGTCGAGCAGCAGCACCACCGACTTGCCCTGTTTTTCCAGCGCAAACAGCTTTTCTTCCAGGGCGGGCGAGCACAGGTTCAGCTCTTCGAGCAAACGGTGGTTGCCCAAGTGGTAGACCTGACCGTTGATTTCACCGCGCACCCCGCGACCGGCCAGGGCTTCGAAGTTATCCACAATGAGCGAGGCGAATGATTTATCCACAGCGGCGTTGGCAATGGCCAGCGACACCGGGTGGTCCGAGCGCCCGGCCAATGCCGCCGCAATTCCCGGTGCCGAGGCATCAGCGGTTGGGTCAAGCGACAGGTAATCGGTCTGCACCGGTTTGCCGTGGGTGATCGTGCCGGTCTTATCCAGCGCCAGGTAATCGAGCTTGTAACCGCCCTCCAGATAGACGCCGCCCTTGACCAGAATCCCTTTGCGCGCCGCCGCCGCGAGGCCGCTGACGATGGTCACTGGCGTCGAGATCACCAGCGCACACGGACACGCGACCACCAGCAATACCAACGCGCGATAGATCCAGTCGAACCAGACTGCGCCCATGAACAGCGGCGCAATTACCGCGACGGCCAGAGCCAGGGCGAATACGGCCGGTGTGTAGATTTTTGAAAACTGGTCAACGAAACGCTGAGTAGGTGCCCGTGCGCCTTGGGCCTGTTCGACGGCGTGGATGATCCGCGCCAGGGTCGAATTGTTGGCGGCGGCGGTGACGGAATACTCCAGAGAGCCCGCTTGATTGATGGTCCCGGCGAAAACCTTGTCGCCAAGCGTCTTCTCGACCGGCAGGCTTTCACCCGTGATCGGTGCCTGATCGATGGTCGAACTGCCGGACACCACTTCACCGTCCAGGCCAATCCGCTCACCGGGCCGCACCCGCACCCGCGCGCCCAGTTCGATGGTTTTGACGTCCTGCAAAACCCAACTGCCGTCGGCCTGCAATACCGTGGCCTGCTCCGGGGTCATCTGCATCAAACCGCTGATTGCATTGCGCGCGCGGTCCAGGGACTTGGCCTCGATCAACTCGGCCACGGTGAACAGGAACATCACCATCGCCGCTTCCGGCCACTGCCCGATCAGGATCGCGCCGGTCACCGCGATGCTCATCAACGCGTTGATGTTGAGGTTGAGGTTTTTCAGGGCGATCCAGCCCTTTTTGTAAGTGCTGAGGCCGCCGCTGAGGATCGAGACCAGCGCGATAACCGCCACGACCCAGTTGGGCGCCGCATCGGTGAAGTGGATCACTTCGGCAGCGAGCGCGGTCACGCCGGACAACGCCAGTGGCCACCACGGCTTTTTCTCCGGCGCCGGGGCGGGTGCTTCGACGCCCTGCTCCAACGGCTCGGCAACCATGCCCAGCGACTTGATCGCGTCGATGATCGGCGCGGTGCTCGGCAAGTCATGAGTGACGCCCAACACGCGGTTGATCAGGTTGAACTCCAGCTGCTGCACACCGGCGAGCTTGCCCAGTTTGTTCTGGATCAGCGTCTGCTCGGTCGGGCAGTCCATCGCGTCGATGCGGAAACTGCTCAACCGCGCGTTGGCGGTGGACGTTTCGCTGAGCTTGATCAGCGACGGCGCCGCTGCTTTGGAAGAACAGCAGGAATCCCCGTGACCGCCATGGTCATGTTTCTGTACAGGCTGCAGTTTGTGGCTGTGACCAGCCTCGTGTGTGTGATCGTGTCGGGAATCGCTCATCGGGTCGCGTCCATAAGGTGCCTGTTGCCAAGTAAAGACCCTGTAGCCACTATAGGGTCAAGCACCCTTTTGGAGATTGCCGTCATGAAGATCGGAGAACTGGCCAGGCTCACGGACTGCGCCGTGGAAACCATTCGCTACTACGAGCGCGAAAACCTGCTGCCGGAACCGGCCCGCAGCGACGGCAACTACCGCGTCTACACCCAGGCCCACGCCGAGCGCCTAACCTTCATCCGCAACTGCCGCACCCTCGACATGACGCTCGAGGAAATCCGCAGCCTGCTGGCCTTGCGCGACAGTCCGCAGGATCAATGTGAAAGCGTGAATGCGCTGATCGACGAGCACATTCATCACGTCAAGGCGCGGATCGACGGCTTGCTGGCGTTACAGGCACAACTGCTCGACCTGCGCCAACGCTGTGGCGAAGGGCCGGATATCGATCAATGCGGGATTTTGCAGCGGTTGGAAGTGAGTGGCGGGGTTGTGGCGACGGAGGTTGAGCATTCGCATGTGGGCCGCAGTCACGGCCATTAAGAACACCACTTTCCCCCTGTAGGAGCGAGCCTGCTCGCGATGGTCGTCAACGATGACGCGTGCTGTCTGAAAACACGCGTCGCATTCGAACTCATCGCGAGCAGGCTCGCTCCTACAGGGGGTCGGTGTTGAGGCTTAAACCGCCATCGGCGCGGTCATCGGCGCATGGTGCTGATAACCCTCAAGCGAAAAATCACCCGGCTCGATCAACTCCAGCCACTCCGGCTGATACATGCCCGTCTTGGCAAACTCCGGCACACGATCACTGATCACCAGTTTCGGCATCGGGAACGGCTCGCGCTTGAGCTGTTCGTTCAGCATGTCCAGATGGTTTTCGTAGACGTGCGCGTCACCGATGAAATAGGTGAACCAGCGCGGCGTATAACCGGTCAGGCGACCGATCAGGCTCAACAGCGCGGCGCCTTCGGTGAGGTTGAACGGCGTGCCCAGGCCCAGGTCGTTGGAGCGGATGTAGAGGGTCAGGGAAATTTCCTTGGTCTCGACATTCGGGTGGAACTGGTACAGCAGGTGGCACGGCGGCAGGGCCATTTCATCAAGCTGCGCAACGTTCCAGCCGTGGAACAGGATGCGGCGGCTGCCCGGGTCCTTGATGATGGTGTCGACGCACTGGCGGATCTGGTCGATCGCCTTGTACAGCACCACGTAAGCCTGACCGTCTTCTTCGCCTTCAGCGATCTGGCGGTAGCCTTGCTTCAGGGTCTGCTCGATGGCGGCCTGGTTGCTGACCGGGATCTGCTTGTACGCCGGCCATTTGCGCCATTGCACGCCGTAGATTTCGCCCAGGTCGTCTTCGCCCTGACGGAACGGGTTGGCCAGCCACTGCGCGTTTTCGTTGGCATTCTGGTCCCAGACCTTGCAGCCCAGCGCACGGAATTCGGCGGCGTTGTTCACCCCACGCAGAAAACCGCACATCTCGCCGATGGCCGATTTGAAGGCCATCTTGCGCGTGGTGATCGCCGGGAAACCTTCTTGCAGGTCGTAACGCAGCATCGCGCCCGGAAAGCTGATGGTGTTCACGCCAGTGCGGTTGGCCTGTTTGGTGCCGTTCTTGATGACGTGGGCGACCAGTTCGAGATATTGCTTCATGAGTTACCTGTGTCCTTGAACCCGGAGGCCGTCGCCCCCGGGGTTCGAATTTATACGGCTGCCGCTGGAGTCGCCGGGGCGCGGTGATACGCCAGCCAGATCAGGAACAGCCCGCCGACGATCATCGGCACGCAGAGCACCTGGCCCATGGTCAGCCAGTTCCAGGCCAGATAGCCCAGTTGCGCGTCCGGTACGCGGACGAATTCGACGATGAAACGGAAGATGCCATAGAACAGCGCGAACATCCCGGACACCGCCATGGTCGGCCGTGGCTTGCGCGAAAACAGCCACAGGATCAGGAACAGCGCGACGCCTTCCAGCGCGAACTGATACAGCTGCGACGGGTGACGCGGCAACTGCGCCGGATCGCTGAACGGCGGGAAGATCATCGCCCACGGCACATCGGTCGCCTTGCCCCACAATTCGGCGTTGATGAAGTTGCCGATACGCCCGGCGCCCAGGCCGATCGGCACCATCGGCGCGACGAAGTCCATCAGCTGGAAGAACGACTTGTTGTTCTTTTTACCGAACCACAACGCCGCCAGCATCACGCCGATGAAGCCGCCGTGGAACGACATGCCACCCTTCCACACTTCGAAAATCAGCGTCGGGTTGGCCAGGTAAGCGTGCAGATCGTAGAACAGCACATAGCCCAGGCGACCGCCGACGATAACGCCCATCGACATCCAGAAGACCATGTCGGAGAGCTTCTCCTTGGTCCAGGTCGGGTCGAAACGGTTGAGCCGGCGCGACGCCAGCAGCCACGCACCGCCGATGCCGATCAGGTACATCAAGCCGTACCAGTGGATTTTCAGCGGACCGATGGCCAGGGCCACCGGGTCGATCTGCGGGTAAGGCAGCATTGCGACTCCTCGTTAGAGTTGAAAGCTTCAAAATTCCCGGGCGACGCTGCCACCTCAGGATTAAGCCAGGATTGTGCGGTGCGTCAGATCAGAAAATTCAAACCCACGCAGAACAGCAAAGCGGCGAACAGTCTTTTCAGCAACTTCGGCGACAGGCTGTGGGCCAGTCGCGCACCGAGGCGGGCGAAGACCATGCTGGTCAGGGCGATCCCCAGCAGCGCTGGCAAATAAATAAAACCGAGACTATGAGCCGGCAGCAACGGATCGTGCCAGCCCAGAATCATGAAACTTAATGCACTGGCCAATGCAATCGGCAGACCGCACGCCGAGGACGTGGCCACCGCTTGCTGCATCGGCACGCTGCGCCAGGTCAGGAACGGCACGGTCAGCGAACCGCCGCCAATCCCGAAAATCGCCGACGCCCAGCCAATCACACTGCCGGCCACGGTCAGACCGACTTTACCCGGCACCGTTCGGCTGGCCTTGGGTTTGACGTCCAGCATCAACTGCACGGCGATGACCAGGGCAAATACGCCGATGATTTTCTGCAGGTTTGGCCCGGAGATCGCTTCGGCTGTCAGCGCGCCGAACCCGGCGCCGAGCAGGATGCCGACGGTCATCCAGGCAAAAATCGGCCAACGCACGGCACCGCGACGATGATGCTCGCGCACAGCATTGACCGAGGTAAAGATGATCGTAGCCAGGGAGGTGCCGACCGCCAGATGCGTCAGGATCGAGGCGTCGAAACCCTGCAAGGTGAAACTGAACACCAGCACCGGCACGATGATAATTCCGCCGCCGACGCCAAACAGGCCGGCCAGCACGCCTGCACAGGCGCCGAGCGCCAGATAGAGCAGAAATTCCATGTACGACCCCCAAAGAAGAGCGGCATGGTAACGGATGCATGGCCTTCGGCTCCACTGGATGGCGATGGATACCCGCACAATGACTGCGTAGAGTGGGCAAAAACACACAAGGACCACCTTATGTGCCTGATTGTCTTTGCCTGGCGCCCGGGTCACGCCCAGCCGCTGATCGTCGCCGCCAACCGCGACGAATTTTATGCCCGACCCAGCCTGCCCCTGGCGCAATGGCCCGAAACACCGCACGTCTACGCCGGTCGCGATCTGGAAGCCGGCGGCACCTGGCTCGGTGTCGGCGCCAACGGGCGCTTTGCGGCGCTGACCAATATTCGCGATCCCCATCAACCGGCCGCTCGAAAATCCCGAGGTGAACTGGTTGCGCGATTTCTCAGCGGCGACATGCCGATAGATGATTATTTGGACGACGTTGTTGGACGTTCACTCGAATATGCCGGTTTTAACCTGCTGATCGGCAATGCCAATGAACTGTGGCACTTCAATGCCCGGGAGTCTGAAGCGGTGCTGCTGCCGGCCGGGGTGTATGGGTTATCGAATGCAGGCCTGGATACGCCGTGGCCGAAGTTGCTCAAGGCGCGAGCGGCGTTGGAGGCTGTTCTGGAGGATCCGCAGCCTGAGGCGTTATTGGCGTTGCTCAGTGATTCGCAGACAGCGCCTTTTGCAGAGCTGCCGGATACCGGGGTGGGTCTGGCGACTGAGTCGTTGTTGTCGAGTGTGTTTATTGCCAGCCAGAGCTATGGGACGCGGGCGAGTACGGCGTTGATTGTTCAGGCGGATGGGACGCGGCTGATGGTCGAAAGGAGTTTCGGGCCGTATGGCGGGCATTTAGGGGAAGTTGAGGTCAGAATTTAGCATTGTCTGATCCGGCCTCATCGCCAGCAGGCTGGCTCCCACAGGGGATTTGCGTCAAACACAAATCCAATGTGGGAGCCAGCCTGCTGGCGATGAGGCCATCAGCCTTTTAGAGGGCTTTGACCGCAGCCGGGCTGACCATCTTCGCCAACCCAAGGTTCTTCAGCGCCAGTTGCAGCGAGCTGTGGATAACTTGCGGGTTGTCGATGGTCATCAACTCCGCGAGCAATTCCTTGGCCTTGCTCAGGTTGATCTGACGCAGCATCCACTTCACCTTCGGCAGGTTGGTGGCGTTCATCGACAAACTGTCGAAGCCCATCGCCATCAGCAGCACCGCCGCCGCCGGATCCCCCGCCATCTCGCCGCAGATGCTCACAGGCTTGCCTTCGGCATGGGCGTCACGCACCACGGTCTGCAACGCCTGAAGCACCGCCGGGTGCAGGTAGTCGTAGAGGTCGGCCACTCGCGGGTTGTTGCGGTCCACGGCCAGCAGGTACTGGGTCAGGTCGTTGGAACCGACCGACAGGAAGTCCACTTGCCGCGCCAGTTCCTTGGTCTGATAAACAGCCGCCGGAATCTCGATCATCACGCCAATCGGCGGCATCGGCACGTCGGTGCCTTCGTCGCGGACTTCGCCCCACGCCCGGTGAATCAGGTGCAAGGCTTCTTCCAGCTCGTGAGTGCCGGAGATCATCGGCAACAGAATCCGCAGGTTGTTCAAGCCTTCGCTGGCCTTGAGCATGGCGCGGGTCTGCACCAGGAAGATTTCCGGGTGGTCGAGGGTGACGCGAATGCCGCGCCAGCCGAGGAACGGGTTGTCTTCCTTGATCGGGAAGTACGACAGCGACTTGTCGCCGCCGATGTCCAGGCTGCGCATGGTCACCGGTTGCGGGTGGAACGCGGCGAGCTGTTCGCGATAGATCGCCAGCTGCTCTTTTTCGCTCGGGAAGCGCTGGTTGATCATAAACGGCACTTCGGTGCGATAAAGACCGACACCTTCGGCGCCGCGCTTTTGCGCCCGCGCCACGTCCGCCAGCAGGCCGGTGTTGACCCACAGCGGCATACGGTGACCATCGAGGGTCACGCACGGCAGGTCGCGCAGGGAATCGAGACCGAGCGCCAGTTGTTTCTCTTCTTCCACCACCTCGGCGAACTGCTTGCGCAGCACATCGCTGGGGTTGGTGTAGACCTCGCCGCGATTGCCGTCGACGATCAATTCGATGCCGTCGACCTTGGCATAAGGCAGGTCGACCAGGCCCATCACCGTCGGGATGCCCATCGCCCGGGCGAGGATCGCGACGTGGGAGTTACCTGAACCGAGGACCGAAACCAGACCGACCAGCGTGCCTTCCGGCACCTCGCCGAGCATCGCCGGCGTCAGCTCTTCGCTGACCAGAATGGTTTTTTCCGGGTAGACCAGGTTCTGCTGGCGCTCTTCCTGCAAGTAGGCGAGCAGACGGCGACCAAGGTCCTTGACGTCCGATGCGCGCTCACGCAGGTAGGCGTCGTCCATCAATTCGAAACGGTTGACGTGCTCAGTGACCACCTGGCGCAGCGCGCCCTGGGCCCACTGACCGGTCTTGATCACCGTGGTGACTTCGCTGCCGAGCGCCTCGTCGGCGAGCATCATCAAGTAGACGTCGAACAAGGCCCGCTCTTCGGGGCGCAACTGCGAGGCCAGTTTGGCCGACAACGCACGCATGTCGGCGCGCACGCCTTCGATGGCAGTCTTGAACAACGCCAGTTCGGCGTCGATGTCGCTGATGGTCTTGTCCGGCACCACGTCCAGATCGGCCGGTGGCAGCATGACCACCGCTGTACCGACCGCCGCGCCCGGCGAGCCCGGCACGCCGATAAACTTGGCTTCCTGGATACCTTTGCCCTGACGGCCCAAGCCACGGATCGAACCGGTGGCCTCGGCGTGAGCGATAACCCCGGCGAGTTGCGCGCTCATGGTCACGAGGAAGGCTTCTTCACCTTCATCGAACTGGCGGCGTTCTTTCTGCTGAATGACCAACACGCCGACAACGCGGCGGTGGTGGATGATCGGTGCCCCGAGGAATGAGGCGTAGCGCTCTTCACCGGTCTCGGCGAAGTAGCGGTAGCGCGGGTGATCCGCGGCGTTTTCGAGGTTCAGGGGTTCTTCACGCGTGCCGACCAGGCCGACCAGACCTTCGTTGGGTGCCATGCTGACTTTGCCGATCGAGCGCTTGTTCAAGCCCTCGGTCGCCATCAGCACGAAGCGGTTGGTCTCGGGGTCAAGCAGGTAGACCGAGCAGACCTGGCTGCCCATGGCCTCTTTGACGCGCAACACAATAATCCCCAACGCCGCCTTGAGATCCTTGGCGGAGTTAACTTCCTGGACGATCTTGCGCAGCGTATTGAGCATGGCTCGGGGTCGAACTCCGTCGTCAGTCGCGCGCTAAAAGGCGCGGGGCAAGCTCTTTGAGAGCGCGTCGATACACCTCGCGCTTGAATGTCACCACCTGGCCCAACGGATACCAATAACTGACCCAGCGCCAGCCATCGAATTCCGGTTTACCGGTCAAATCCATCCGCACCCGCTGCTCGTTGGAGATCAGGCGCAGGAGAAACCATTTCTGTTTCTGGCCGATGCACAGCGGTTGGCTGTGGGTACGGACCAGACGTTGCGGCAAACGATAGCGCAACCAGCCCCGGGTGCAGGCGAGAATTTCAACATCTTCGCGCTCCAGACCCACTTCTTCGTTCAACTCGCGGTACAAGGCGTCTTCCGGCGTCTCCTGGGGGTTGATACCACCCTGTGGAAACTGCCAGGCATCTTGATTGATACGGCGAGCCCATAGCACCTGTCCAGCATCATTCGTGAGAATGATCCCGACATTGGGGCGGAAACCATCGGGGTCGATCACGGCAACAACCTCGCAAACGCATGTCGCCGCATTGTTCCACAAAGGTTGTGAAGGCAGCAACGAGCCGGCCAACCTTATGTGCACTCTTGTGAAAAGTCCGTATTCTGGGCGCCTTTCTACAGACTTTTCAGCGAGTAACTGCAATGCGCCTGGCTTTATTCGACTTGGACAACACCCTTTTGGGCGGCGACAGTGACCACGCCTGGGGTGATTACCTGTGCGAACGCGGCTTCCTCGACGCCGTCGCCTACAAGACACGCAACGACGAGTTCTATCAGGATTACCTGGCCGGCAAGCTGGATAACGCCGCCTACCTGAACTTTTGCCTGGAAGTGCTCGGCCGCACCGAAATGGCCACGCTGGATCAGTGGCACAGCGATTACATGCGCGACTGCATCGAACCGATCGTGCTGCCCAAGGGACTTGAGCTGCTGAAGAAGCACCGCGATGCCGGCGACAAACTGGTGATAATCACCGCGACCAACCGCTTCGTCACAGGTCCGATTGCCGAGCGCTTGGGCGTTGAAACCCTGATCGCCACCGAGTGCGAGATGGTCGATGGCCGCTACACCGGGCGCAGCACCGACGTGCCGTGCTTCCGCGAAGGCAAGGTGACTCGGCTTAATCGTTGGCTGGAAGAAAGCGGGCATTCGCTGGAAGACAGTTACTTCTACAGCGACTCGATGAATGATTTTCCGTTGCTGGAACAGGTGGCGAATCCGGTGGCGGTTGATCCGGACCCGAATTTGCGTGCCGAAGCCGAGAAACGTGGCTGGCCGGTGATCTCTCTGCGCGACTGATATCGCCATCGCGAGCAGGCTCACTCCTACATTGGAATGCGTTCCCCTGTAGGAGTGAGCCTGCTCGCGATTGGGTCAACTCGGTTTCAAGCGTTAAACAGGCTTGGCCCCCATCAACCCGGCAATGGCGATAAAGCAGACGAAGCTGAACAACGCCAGGGCGAAGGTAAACTTGCCGTTCCCCGCCGGCGCCTTGCGTAACTTATTCAGCCGCACCAACAACCAAAACCACGCCAACGCCGCAACGGTGTAAAGCACACTCGACGCCAGCAACCACGTCTGCCCCAACGGCCAGCCCACCAGATGCACCATCCACCAGCCGGTGAACGGCATGCTCAGCAGTGCCAGCCCCATCAACAGCCAGATGAACACCCGAGGCCGTTGCAACGTGCGGCTGCCCGCCGTCGCGTCGCCATTACGCCGAGTTCGCCAGACCCAGATCCCCAGGCCCAGCGCACAGACCAGCAGCACAACCGTCGCCACCATGTGCGCCACTTTCAGGGCGGTTAACGTTTCCATTGTTCGACTTCCTTATGACCTGCCCATCAGCGTAGCCGCTCAGCCAAGAAACAGCTGATAGGCCGGGTTGTCGCTTTCGTCCCAGTACGGGTAGCCGATTTCTTCCAGCGCCGCCGGCACCAGATGACGCTCCTCGTGAGGCACTTGCAGCCCTGCGACCACACGACCGTCCGCCGCGCCGTGGTTGCGGTAGTGGAACATCGAGATGTTCCAGCGCCCGCCGAGCTTGCTGAGGAAGTTGAACAGCGCGCCCGGCCGCTCCGGAAATTCGAAGCGCAGCACCACTTCATCAACCACCTGGGCTGCGCGGCCACCGACCATGTGCCGGATGTGCAACTTGGCCAGTTCATTGTCGGTCAGGTCCAGCACCGGGAAACCCTGCTCGGTCAGACTGGCAAGCAGCGCACTGCGCGGATCGTTTTCCGGGTGCGTCTGCACGCCAACAAAGATGTGCGCTTCGCTGCCGGTATTGTAGCGGTAGTTGAATTCGGTGATCTGGCGCTTGCCGATGGCTTCGCAGAACGCCTTGAAGCTGCCCGGCTTCTCGGGGATGGTCACGGCGATGATGGCTTCGCGGCCCTCGCCCAGTTCGGCGCGTTCGGCGACGTGGCGCAAGCGGTCGAAGTTGACGTTGGCGCCAGAGTCGATGGCCACAAAGGTGTGCCCGGTGACAGCGTGCTGCTCGACGTATTTCTTGATCCCGGCCACGCCAAGGGCGCCGGCAGGTTCAGTGATCGAGCGGGTATCGTCGTAGATATCCTTGATCGCCGCGCAGATCTCGTCGGTGCTGACCGTGATCACTTCATCGACATAGTCTTTGCAGATGTCGAACGTGTACTGACCAATCTGAGCGACCGCGACGCCGTCGGCGAAGAGGCCCACGGTCGGCAGCACCACGCGCTCGCCGGCGGCCATGGCGGCTTGCAGGCAATTGGAGTCGTCCGGCTCGACGCCGATGATCTTGATTTCCGGGCGCAGGTATTTCACGTACGCCGCGATACCGGCAATCAGCCCGCCACCGCCGACCGGAACGAAGATCGCATCCAGACGCCCAGGGTGCTGGCGCAGAATCTCCATGGCCACCGTGCCCTGCCCGGCAATGGTGTGGGGATCGTCGTACGGGTGAATGTAGACGTAGCCTTTTTCGTCGACCAGTTTCAGCGAGTAAGCCAGGGCTTCCGGGAACGAATCCCCGTGCAGCACCACTTTGCCACCACGGGAACGCACGCCTTCGACTTTGATTTCCGGGGTGGTCTTGGGCATGACGATGGTGGCTTTCACGCCGAGCACTTTCGCCGCCAGGGCCAGGCCCTGCGCGTGATTACCGGCCGAAGCCGTCACGACGCCGCGCGCGCGCTCTTCATCGCTCAACTGCGTGAGCTTGTTGTAGGCCCCGCGAATCTTGAACGAGAACACCGGCTGCAAGTCTTCACGCTTGAGCAAAATACTGTTGCCCAGCCGCTCGGAGAGCTGGCGGGCAGTCTGCAATGGGGTTTCTACGGCAACGTCATAAACGCGCGAGGTGAGGATCTTTTTGACGTACTGTTCGAGCATCGGAAAGCATCACTGAGCGGGTTGGGCAGGGCCAAGGAGTCTAACCCGGCTTTCGGGCGTGCGACCACACTAAACAGGTGGTTTTACCCTCCCCGGAAGGGATCATGATCCTGTAGGAGCGAGGCTTGCCCGCGAAAGCGTTTTTACAGCCAACATTTATTTTGGATGTAACGGCCTCTTCGCGGGCAAGCCTCGCTCCTACAGGGATCGGTGGCGGTCTGCCAATCGGGCAATGACCTTCCCCGTCCCGGGGCCTATAATGCCGGGCTTTCGTTCCCCCTCTTCGGCACTTCGGAGCCCGCATGACCCAGGATCAACTCAAACAGGCAGTGGCCCAGGCCGCCGTCGACTTCATCCTCCCGAAACTCGACGACAAGAGCATCGTCGGGGTCGGCACCGGCTCCACCGCCAACTGCTTCATCGACGCACTGGCGCAACACAAAGGCGCCTTCGACGGCGCAGTCGCCAGTTCCGAAGCCACCGCCGCACGCCTCAAGGGCCACGGTATTCCGGTGTATGAGCTCAATACCGTCAGCGACCTGGAGTTCTACGTCGACGGCGCCGACGAAAGCGACGAGCACCTGAACCTGATCAAGGGCGGCGGCGCAGCACTGACCCGCGAGAAGATCGTTGCGGCCGTGGCCAAGACCTTCATCTGCATCGCCGATGGCAGCAAACTGGTGCCGGTGCTCGGCGCGTTCCCACTGCCGGTCGAAGTGATCCCGATGGCCCGCAGCCACGTGGCCCGCGAACTGGTGAAGCTCGGCGGCGACCCGGTTTACCGTGAAGGCGTGCTGACTGACAACGGCAACATCATTCTGGATGTGTTCAACATGCAGATCACCAACCCGGTGGAGCTGGAGACGCAGATCAATGCGATCGTCGGCGTGGTGACCAACGGCTTGTTCGCGGCGCGTCCAGCGGATCTGCTGCTGCTGGGCACCAGCGAAGGCGTCAAAACCCTGCGCGTTCAGTAAGAAATACGCAAAACCCGTGTAGGAGCCGGCTTGCTGGCGATTGCGGTATGACATTCAACATTTAGATTGACTGTCGCACCGCTATCGCCAGCAAGCCGGCTCCTACAGGTCCGCATTCCAATGTTAGGGTTGTGGCGGTTTCTTGAAGACGTAGAACAGGTTCGGCTCGCTCACCAGGTACATCGTGCCGTCGTCATCCATGGCGATCCCTTCCGCTTGCGGCACCGTCTTCTGCAACCCCTGACGCCCCTTGTTCAGTGACATGGTGCTCAGCGGACGCCCGTCCACATCCAGCTCCAGAATCAGTCGCGACTCGTCGGACAGCGCCAACAGGTGACCGCTGCGCTCGTCGTATTGCAGGCTCGACAGGTCTCGCACAAACATCCCGGCATCGCGCTTGGGGTTGTTGACCACGTGCACCGCATAGGATTTTTCCGGGTTGTAATGCGGAAAGCCCTGCACTTCATAGATCAGCATCGGGTCGCGCTCCTTGGCGACAAACAGCCGCTTGCCCACCGAATCGTAGGCCAGGCCTTCAAAACCCTTGTTGCTGCTCATGTGCACGCCGAGGGTTATCTGTTCGGCATCCGCCGCATCGAGGAACGTCGTGTCCTTCTCCAGATGAATCTTGATCAGCCGCTGCTGACGCTCGTCGGTGATGACGTAAGTGTCGGCGCTGATGAATTCCACCGCTTCCGGATCACCGAAGCCGACCAGCGCGATGCGCTGAAGGATCTGGCCTTCAAGCGACAGCTCGATCAATTCGGAATTTTTATTGGTGACGGTGAACAGGCTTTTGCGGACCGGATCGAAGGTCAGCGCTGACACATCGTCGTCCAGGCCTTCGATGACCCGGCCCTCAATGACAACCTGATAGTGATCCAGCCCGATCGACCGGGCACTCTCGGCCTGCCAAAGCGTATGCAGATTGAACCAGGCCCGCTCGAATAGCCGCAGGTGTTGGCCGAACGCAACCAGCACGGTCAGCGCGATCACCGAGAGAATCAGGATCAGGGGTTTGGGGCGGGCAAGTCGGCGCATTCAGGCAAGCTCGGAATCAGGACGGGCGGATGAAATACCACGGCAGTCTGAATTGAAGCTTAAAGGCCGTTGGGTTGGCCCTACAACTGAGCGTCGCGTTTCCTACACATTCGCAGATCAAGATCGAGAACCAAGGTCGCGAATCAGCGCTGCTTTTCGAATCGGTAGAACAGGTTCGGCTCGCTCACCATATACAGCGTGCCCGCTTCGTCCATGGTCACGCCTTCGGCGCGGGGAATGGTCTTCTTCAGGCCATTGAAACCACCCAGCAAGGTCATGAAACTGACCTGCTCGCCCTTCTCGTCCAGCTCCAGCAGCAAGTGGGAATCGGCGGACAACACCAGCGTATGGCCGGTGCGCGGGTCGATGGCCAAGGCCGACAGGTTGCGGATGTCCAGCGCGTCACTGGCCAGCTTCTGCTTGTCGCCGGTGAGTGTCAGGCCGTCGGTGCTTTTCCAGGTGAACAGCGCCGGTGGACGTTCCTCACCCAGCAGCATGTGTTGATTGTGCGCATCCCAGACGACCGCTTCGAACGCTTTGTTCTGGTCTTTCGACGGGCCGAGGTCGTACTTGGGGAAGTTGGCGATGTTCAGCTCGCGGGTATCGGCGTCGACCTTGACGATGGTCAGCAGATGCTCACGCTCATCGACAATGGCCAGCAGACCGTTGCCCATGACCGTCACGCCTTCCGGGTTGCTCCAGCCCACCAGTGGCATTTTGCGCAGCACTTCACCCTGCAGGTCCAGCTCGACCAGGAACGGGTTTTTGCCCATCACCGAGAACAGGGTTTTGGTTTGCGGGTTGTAGGCCAGGTCGGACGCTTCGTCCTTTTCCATCCCTGGCAGCAACTTGGCATCGATCACCGCCCGGTAATCCGGAAGCCAGATACTTTCCTGGCGTTCAGCCGGGCTTTCGAAACGCTCCAGCACCCAGAGCACCCCGCGGTCATCCCAATGCATGGCAAAGGCGAGGCCATACGCGGCGGCCGCGACCAGCAAAAGCCAGGCATACCAACGCATGAAAAAGCGCGGGCGACGGGCAGTTTTAAGCGTGGGCAGCGATTGGATGGCCATCGGGGGATGCGTTCCAGAAATTCAGGCTAAGGGTAATAGCACAATTGGGACCGGCTCAGACGCCAGAAACCCGGGAATTATCCAGACAAGATGTGAAAAAAACGGGAAATGGCGGGATTGCCCTGCATGAGCGCCGCTTTCTTCAGGTAGGAACACAATCCCTGTAGGAGCCGGCTTGCTGGCGATGGCGGCCTAACATTCAACATCTCTATCGAATGTTGTACCGCTATCGCCAGCAAGCCGGCTCCTACAAGGGGTTTGTGTTAGCGGACGCTGCTGGTGAAGCTGCTCGCGCCTGGCAGTTCCAGAACGATTTCGTCACCCACATTCAGCGGGCCGACACCGACCGGCGTGCCAGTCAGGATCACGTCGCCAGCCTGCAGCGAAAAGCAGCCGGCCATGTGCTGGATCATTGGCACGATCGGGTTGAGCATCGCGCTGCTGTTGCCGTCCTGGCGCACTTCGCCGTTGATGGTCAGGCGGATGCCGATGTCGGTCAGGTCGGCAAAGGTGCTGCCGGATACGAACGGGGCAATCACTGCCGCACCGTCGAAGGACTTGGCGATTTCCCACGGCAGGCCTTTGGACTTCAGCTCTGCCTGCTTGTCACGCAGGGTCAGGTCCAGCGCTGGAGCGAAACCGGAAATAGCATCAAGGACTTCTTCACGGCTTGGCTTGGTCGACAAAGGCTTGCCGATCAACACCGCGATTTCGGCCTCGTAGTGCACTGATCCGCGCTCGGTCGGGATGCTGAAACCGCCTTCCAGCGGCACGACGCAACTGCCAGGCTTGATGAACAGCAGGGGCTCCGTTGGCACCGGGTTGTCCAGTTCCTTGGCGTGTTCGGCGTAGTTGCGGCCGATGCAAACCACTTTGCCCAATGGGAAGTGGATGCGTGTACCGTCGACATACTGGTGCTGATAGCTCATTGACCGACTCCTGGTTCGTAGCGCTTAAGTTCGAAAATCAAACAGCGAAAATCTTGCCCGGGTTCATGATGCCGTTCGGATCGAACACCGCTTTGACCGCTTTCATGTACTCGATCTCAACCGGGGAGCGGCTGTAGGTCAAGTAGTCACGCTTGGTCATGCCCACGCCGTGTTCGGCGGAAATCGAGCCGTTGTACTTCTCGACAGTTTCGAACACCCACTTGTTCACGGTTGCGCACTTGGCGAAGAACTCGTCCTTGCTCAGGTCATCCGGCTTGAGGATGTTCAAGTGCAGGTTGCCGTCACCGATGTGGCCGAACCAGACGATTTCGAAGTCCGGGTAGTGTTCGCCGACGATCGCATCGATTTCCTTCAGGAACGCCGGGACTTTCGACACAGTGACCGAAATGTCGTTTTTGTACGGCGTCCAGTGGGAGATGGTTTCGGAAATGTATTCGCGCAGTTTCCAGAGGTTTTGCAGCTGGGTTTCGCTCTGGCTCATCACGCCATCCAGCACCCAGCCCTGCTCCACGCAATGCTCGAAGGTTTCCAGCGCGTGGTTGGCCACTTCTTCAGTGGTCGCTTCGAATTCCAGCAGCGCGTAGAACGGGCAGTCGGTTTCAAACGGCGCCGGCACGTCACCGCGCCCCATGACCTTGGCCAGGGCTTTGTCGGAGAAGAATTCGAACGCGGTCAGGTCAAGTTTGCTCTGGAACGCGTGCAATACCGGCATGATCGAGTCGAAATCGGCAGTGCCAAGCACCATCGCGGTGAGGTTTTTCGGCGCCCGGTCCAGGCGCATGGTCGCTTCGACCACAAAACCGAGGGTGCCTTCAGCGCCGATGAACAGCTGACGCATGTCGTAGCCGGTAGCGTTCTTGATCAGGTCGCGGTTCAGTTCCAGCACGTCCCCCTTGCCGGTGACCACTTTCATGCCGGCGACCCAGTTACGGGTCATGCCGTAGCGAATCACCTTGATCCCGCCGGCATTGGTGCCGATATTGCCGCCAATCTGACTCGATCCTGCGGAAGCGAAGTCCACCGGGTAGTACAGGCCTTTTTCCTCGGCGACGTTCTGCAAATGCTCGGTCACGACGCCCGGCTGGCACACGGCGGTGCGGTCGGTGAGGTTCACGTCGAGGATCTGGTTCATATAGTCGAAGGACACGACCACTTCGCCATTGGCGGCCACCGCAGCGGCAGAAAGCCCGGTGCGCCCGCCGGACGGCACCAGCGCCACCTTGTGTTTATTGGCCCACAAAACGATGGCCTGGACCTGCTCGGTGGTCTTCGGGAACACGATGGCGGTCGGGGCCGGGGCGAAATGCTTGGTCCAATCCTTGCCGTAAGCGTTCAGGGAGTCGGCATCGGTCAGTACCTTGCCAGGCTCGACCAGGGTCTTCAGTTCATCAATCAGGGCAGGATTGGTCATCGACAGAACTCTCGAACAATTCATGGTCATCCTGAGAACGCTTCACGTCGCAGGAATGAGTGTTTGCGGGGCGCTTATGCTAGCATACCGACCCCGCAGGATAGTGCCCAACGGCTGTTCTGCGGCGACGGCTGTCGTGCCGTCGGGGTCAGCGTCTGTTGACCATTTCCTGCCATTTTTCTCCGGGATACAGGTTTACGCAGATGAGCAAGACTTCTCTCGATAAGAGCAAGATCAAGTTCCTTCTTCTCGAAGGCGTCCACCAATCGGCTGTCGACGTTCTCAAGTCGGCGGGCTACACCAGCATCGAGTACCTCACGGGTTCTCTGCCGGAAGCCCAGCTGAAGGAAAAGATCGCTGATGCTCACTTCATCGGCATTCGCTCCCGCACTCAACTGACCGAAGAGATCTTCGATCACGCGAAGAAGCTCGTCGCTGTAGGTTGTTTCTGCATCGGCACCAACCAGGTTGACCTGAACGCTGCCCGCGAACGCGGCATCGCAGTGTTCAACGCTCCGTACTCCAACACTCGCTCCGTTGCCGAGCTGGTGCTGGCCGAAGCGATCCTGTTGCTGCGCGGCATCCCTGAGAAGAACGCTTCCTGCCACCGTGGCGGCTGGATCAAGAGCGCGGCCAACTCCTTCGAAATCCGTGGCAAGAAGCTGGGTATCGTCGGTTATGGCTCGATCGGTACGCAACTGTCGGTTCTGGCTGAAGGCCTGGGCATGCAGGTGTACTTCTACGACACCGTGACCAAGCTGCCTCTGGGTAACGCGACCCAGGTCGGCAACCTGCACGAGCTGCTGGGCATGTCCGACATCGTCACCCTGCACGTTCCGGAAACCGCTGCGACCCAGTGGATGATCGGCGAGAAGGAAATCCGCGCCATCAAGAAGGGCGGCATCCTGATCAACGCCGCTCGCGGCACTGTGGTCGAACTGCAAGCCCTGGCAGACGCGATCAAGGACAAGCACCTGATCGGCGCGGCCATCGACGTATTCCCGGTGGAGCCACGCTCCAACGACGAAGAGTTCGAAAGCCCGCTGCGTGGCCTGGACAACGTGATCCTGACCCCGCACATCGGTGGTTCCACCGCTGAAGCGCAAGCCAACATCGGTCTGGAAGTGGCCGAAAAACTGGTCAAGTACAGCGACAACGGTACGTCGGTATCGTCCGTGAACTTCCCGGAAGTGGCCCTGCCGGCTCACCCTGGCAAGCACCGTCTGCTGCACATCCACGAAAACATTCCGGGTGTGATGAGCGAGATCAACAAGGTCTTCGCCGAAAACGGCATCAACATCTCCGGTCAGTTCCTGCAGACCAACGAGAAAGTCGGCTACGTGGTGATCGACGTAGACGCCGAGTACTCGGACCTGGCGCAACAGAAGCTGCAACACGTCAACGGCACCATCCGTAGCCGTGTGTTGTTCTGATAGCGACTTGAGCGACAAAAAAGGAGACCTTCGGGTCTCCTTTTTCTTGGGCGCGACTAACGTTACTTAACGTTGACGGTGATTTTCTCGGAGAGGATCGGCGGATCGAACGGCATGTGGTTGCTATCGCCAAGTTCGAGTTGCAAGGTGTGCTTGCCGGGCGTCAGCGTTACTTCAGCCTGAGTCTGCGCGTTGCCGAAATGCTGGTGGTTGGCATCTTTGGGGATCGGCGCACCGGCGGCTGGCAACTCATCGACATCGATCAACAAGTGGTGATGACCGGTGTTCTTGGTGGGATCACCCGCCGGGGCCAGCGCAATGTTCTCGACAGCGAACTTGACGACGACAGTCTGCGGGACCGTCGCACCGTCTTCAGGAGAAACGATGGACACTTCAGCACCCTTGGGTGCCGGTGTAGCCGCACTGGCCAGCACCGAAACACCCATCAGCAGGCCAGCCAGCGCAGCACGTGACATAAAGGTTTTCATTCTCTTCTCCAGTTTTTTCGTAAAATCCATGTGACCATGACAACTTCATGGCCATTCGTTGTCGAAGGCACTCGACAACCATAGCAAAGCGAGCCTGAACCAGCGCATCGCGATAAATGTATTCAAAGGAGTGACCATGCGCTTTTTGCCTGGCCTGATCTGCCTGCTACCCCTTTTGAGCCCTTTGGTTCATGCCGAACTGATTGACGATGTAAACGACCGCGGTGAGTTGCGCATTGCCCTTGAGGCTAATACACCACCTTTCAATTTCAAGGACGATGGCCAACTCTCGGGCTTCGAAGTCGAGCTAGGCCAACTGCTGGCCAATGAACTGGATGTAAGGGCCGACTTCGTCGTGACCGATTCCAGCGATCTGTTGACCGGCGTTGAAAGCGGCAAGTACGACATCGCCATCAATCACATAACAGAGACTCCGGCGCTCAAGGATCGTTTCGACTTCAGCGAACCTTACATTCACACCGATGCGCATTTGATCGCGCAGAAAGAAGAGCCGCGTTCAATCCTGTTGGTGCAGTCGCTGACGCAAGAAAAGCCGAAAGCCGCCCCGGCCGAGAACCTGGCCATTCCGTTTCAGAAAGGGAACCCGGCGTTTCATGCCAGCCTGGAGAACGCGTTGCAGCGGATAAAGGCGGATGGGCGACTGGAGGCACTGGAGAAAAAATGGTTTGGGCCGGATGCCGCCGAGATGCCGAAACCCTAAGGCCACGGACAATCACCGCGATCCCTTGTAGGAGCCGGCTTGCTGGCGATAGCGGTGTAACAGTCAATATAGATATTGAATGTTACGGCCTCATCGCCGGCAAGCCGGCTCCTACAGGGATTTGCGTTTAGAGCCGCAGTGCGGCGGCGGCTTCAGCCAGTTCCAGTTCGCTGAAGACCTGCACGCCATGGCGCTTGAGCAACGCCGCCGTCACGCCTTCGCCGCTGACCTTCACGCCGCTGAACGTGCCGTCATAGGTCAACAGGTTGCCGCACGACGGGCTGTTGGCCTTGAGCACGGCGATGCGGATGTTGTGTTTCTGTACCAGCTCCAACGCCTGGTAAGCACCGCTCAGAAACTGCGCGCTGACATCCTCGCCCTCGGTGGTAATCACCGCCGCCTGCCCCGCCAGCACGTCACTGCCCTGCCCGCCCGGAATCTCCGCCGCCGCCCGTGGCGTCGGCAAGCCACCGGCAACTTCCGGACACAACGGCACGACGCGACCTTCGTCGATCCACTGTTGAAGCTGATCGAACGGCCCGCTGGCACCGCCGTCGTAACGCACGCGGTGGCCGAGCAGACAGCGACTTACCAGAATTTTCTGCATGATCAGAACGGCTCGTTGCCACGACGCCGGAACCAGCCGGTCAACGACAGGCGATCGCGGGTCGCGGGCAGGACTTCGTGGGGCACTTCGCCCGACAGGAACACCACCAGGCATCCGCCGGTGGGCACCACATCGTATTCGACGCCTTCCTTGAGGTACATGCGCAACTGACCGCCGTGCTCCGGCAGCCAGGCGTCATTGAGGTAGACCACCGCCGAGACCATGCGCCGATCATCGTCGCGAAAGCGGTCGACATGCTTGAGGTAGAAAGCGCCGGGCGGGTACATCGCGAAATGGCTTTCAAAGTCTTCGAGGCCCAGATACAACCCGCGATTCAATGCCTCGCGCAGGCTGTCCATCAACTGCAGATAGTTGTCGCAAGCCAGGGCCTGACCCGGCTCGATCCACTGGATTCGGTCGCCGCGAATTCCCTCGCGAATCTCCGATGTCGGCCCGCGGCCTACGGCGGCCGGGGCCAATTCACCCTCGGCGGCACGTTTACGGCACTCAGCCGCCAGTTCTTGGGTCAGACCCAAGGGCAGGAAAATGTTCTGCTGCGACCAGCCGTGTTCGGCCAGGTCGTCGACGATACGTAACAGCAGCGGGTGATCAGAGGGTATTGGCATGGCGCGCATAGTATTCCTGTGCCGGAAAATCCGACAGAGCCACGCGGCGGCTTGATACGAATTCTCGACAAGTCCCTATGCCACACGGAGAATAGTCGCCTGCTGACAGGAGTCCCTATGCGCCGTTTGCTTTTCTCACTGATGATGTTCTGCGTTTTGCCCGCTTGGGCAGACGGCCACGACCAGTTGTACAAGGTCGCCGGCTGGCCAGAACAACGCGCGCATTTCAGTGATGCCCTTTCAGCCGCTCAACAGCGTTACCAGAACAGCCTGCCGCCCGCCGTGTTTCAGGCGCTGGTGAACAACAGCAATCAGCGCTTTGCCCCGCAGGCCGTGGACCAGCGCGCCGAAGCGCAATTGCGCAAAACCCTGGCCGATCCTAAACCTGCACTGGCTTTTTTCCAGTCGCCGCTGGGCAAGAAGATCGTCGCCGCCGAGTTGCTGGCGACCCGTCGCGATCAACTGGCGAAGAACGCCAAAGGCCTGCCGAAGATTCAGGCCAGCGACAGCCGCACGCTGATCATTGGTCACCTCGCCCAGGCCTTGCCCGCACGGGAGGCCGGTGCGGAAGTCAGCCTGGCGATTGCCGGCGTCGCGGCCGACAGCCTGAGTTCGATGATCCCCGGCCTGCTCGGTGGCGGTCAGGCGCAGGGGCTGTTGAACGGTCAGCGTCAGCGCTTGATGGACCAGATCGGCAGCGACCTCAACAACACGTTGCTGTATGTCTATCGCGATCTGTCGGATGACGAGCTGGAAGAGTTCGCCACGTTTGCCGAGTCGGCGGAAGGCAAGGCGTATTACCAGGCGGCGTTGGCGGCAATTCGGGCGGGGTTGGCGGTGGGGCAGAATCCTTCGAATTTGACCCAATGATTTTCAGCGCCGGTTAGATCGCCATCGCCGGCAAGCCGGCTCCTACAGTTGACCGTGTTCTTCCGGACAACTCGATCCACTGTAGGAGCCGGCTTGCCGGCGATGAGGGCTTAACTGCTGCTAAAGACTCCGGCCCTTGATCCGCTTCGTCAAAAACCCGAAATACTCCCCGCGCAACGCCACCGTCTCATTCGCCAAATGATGCCGCGCCTCAGGCAACATCAACACCTGAGGCCGATCGAACTTGGCTTTCAACACCTCAAGATTGTGCTGCCAATCCACCGTCATGTCCGCCTGCCCCTGCACGATCAGCGGCCGCCGAGTGCTGTCCGGCGCAGCTTCGATGCGTTTGATCCAGCGCGCCAGCGCCCCAACCCAGGCCGTCGGCAAGCGCAGCGGTTGCAGCGGGTCGGCTTGCAGGAACGGCAGGAAATCCGGGTCGTTGGAGTTCTCGCTGAAGCGTCGGGCGATGGCTTTGACGAACGGCTTGAGCAGGTAATAACTGAGCTGCGACCAGCCCCAGGCGCGCGGCCTCACCAGCGGCGACAACAGGATCACCTGGCCCTGGGCCGGACTGCCCGCCCCTTCGTTGAGCACATGGTCGATCACGATGGCGCCACCGGTACTTTGACCGCACAGGTGCCACGGCTGCGGCAGATCGAGGGATTTCGCCTCGGCGAACAGCCCTTGCAGCGTGTCCTGATACTCGGCGAAATCGTTGATGCTCGCGCGCTCGCCGCTGGACAGACCATGCCCCGGCAAGTCGCAGGCAATCACCGCGAAATCCTGATTCAGCGCCCACTCGATCACGTGCCGGTAGAGCCCGGTGTGATCGTAGAAACCGTGGAACACAAACAGCGTCGCCTTCGCCCGCTCCGGCCACCACACCTGGCCGACCACGTCATAAGCATCCACCTCAAAACGCCCCAGGCCCCTGCGCAGTTGACGCCCCGGAAAATCCAGCCCGTAGAACCGCTGGTACGCCTGCGCCTCCTCGGACAGCGGCTGCCACTCGGCCAGGGGCCGCAGGCTGGCACGCAAATGATCGGGAGCGAAAGTGGCGGACATGGGCGATTCCAGAGCACGAAGCGGACTTTATAAGCCTGCGATATTCATCTGTCGCGGCAAGCATGGCAAGCTGGGCGACCTTCGAGGATCGACACCCATGCGTTCGCCCTACCGCACCCCACTGCTTGCCTGCCTGCTCGCCCTCGTGTGCGCCGGTGTTTTATGGGCGGCGTACGACTGGTTTCAAGGACGCTACCTGCGGGCGTTCAGTGAACACACGGCGGTGTTTTCCGGTGACCCGTTGCACCTGCCCGACAACCTCGCCGGCCCCGGCGCCATTCGCCTGGTGCACTTCTGGGACCCGGCCTGCCCGTGCAACGTCGGCAATCAACAACACCTGAGCGAACTGGTCGAGCAGTATGTGCCGCAAGGCGTCGAGTTTTATGCGGTACAAAAACCCGGCAGCCACGGCCAGTTGCCGAGCACGCTGAGCAGCCTGAAAACCATCACCGTCCTCCCGGGCTCCGAACAGATCCCGGCCAGCCCGGCCGTGGCGATCTGGGACCGCAGCGGCAAACTGGCCTACTTCGGCCCTTACAGCGAAGGCCTGACCTGTAATTCGAGCAACAGCTTCATTGAGCCGATCCTACAAGCGTTAAACGCGGGCCGCACAGTCAATGCCACGCACACGCTGGCCGTCGGGTGTTACTGCCCGTGGCCCGCCGACACAAAGCAGTAAGACCGCGCAGACGCGAATCCCTCCTAAGGGCGATGGGCCGATTCGGCAAGCCGTGTTAAACAGTGGCGCCAGGGAACTGCTGCCACCAATAACAACAAGGAGTCACCATGAAACGTAGCCTGACCGTTCTCGCACTGCTGATAGTCGCGCTCGCCGCAGGTGCCGGCGGGTACATCTACAGCAAGCAACCGACGCGCCAGGGCATGGTCGAGCTGCAACACTTGCAAGGCTCCGTCACCGTCCGTTACGACGAACGCGGCATCCCGCACATCCGCGCCGAAAACGAAACCGACCTGTACCGCGCCCTCGGCTATGTGCACGCCCAGGACCGGCTGTTTCAGATGGAAGTATTGCGCCGCCTGGCCCGTGGTGAACTGGCCGAAGTGCTGGGCCCGAAACTGCTCGACACCGACAAGCTGATGCGCAGCCTGCGCATTCGCGAACGCGCCGAAACCTACCTGGCGAACATGGATAAGCAGTCGCCGGCCTTCATCGCCATGCAAGCCTATCTGGACGGTATCAACCAGTATCAGGACAGCCATGCAAAACCTGCGGAGTTCGATGTACTGGGCATTCCAAAACGCCCGTTCACCGCGCAGGACACTATCAGCATCGCCGGTTACATGGCCTACAGTTTTGCCGCGGCATTTCGCACCGAACCCTTGCTGACCTACGTGCGCGATCAACTGGGTGCCGAGTACCTGAACGTTTTCAATCTCGACTGGCAGTCCAAAGGCGTGCTGGCGAACAATCACAGCAGCACCCCGCCGCCTCTCGCCAGCGCCGACTGGAAAGACCTCAACGCCCTCGCCCGCCTGAGCGAACAGGCGCTGGCCGACAACGGTTTGCCACAGTTCGAGGGCAGCAACGCCTGGGTGGTCGCGGGCAATCGGACCAAAAGCGGCAAGCCGTTGCTGGCGGGCGATCCGCACATCCGCTTCTCCGCGCCGTCGGTGTGGTACGAAGCGCAGCTCTCGGCGCCGGGCTTCGAGCTCTACGGTCATTATCAGGCGTTGATGCCGTTCGCCTCACTGGGGATGAACCGCGACTTCGGCTGGAGCATCACCATGTTCCAGAACGACGACCTCGATCTGATCGCCGAGAAGGTCAACCCGGACAACGCCAACCAGGTCTGGTATCGCGGCAAGTGGGTGGACATGGTCACCAGCGAACAGCAGATCGCGGTCAAGGGGCAGCCGCCGGTGAAGTTGCTGCTGCGCCAGTCGCCACACGGGCCGATCGTCAACGATGCGCTGGGCAACGCCGTCGGCAAAACGCCCATCGCCATGTGGTGGGGTTTTCTCGAAAGCCAGAACCCGATCCTCGAAGGTTTCTACCAGCTCAACCGTGCCGACACCCTGACCAAGGCGCGCAGTGCCGCCGCCAAGGTCCAGGCGCCGGGCCTGAACATCGTCTGGGCCAATGCCAAGGGCGACATCGGCTGGTGGGCGGCGGCGCAACTGCCTAAGCGTCCGGCGGGTGTGCGGCCGTGGTTCATCCTCGACGGCAGCAGCGCCGAAGCGGACAAGGACGGCTTCTACCCGTTCAGCGCCAACCCGCAGGAAGAGAACCCGGCGCGGGGCTACATTGTTTCGGCCAACTTCCAGCCCGTGTCGCCGACCGGCATGGAGATTCCCGGTTACTACAACCTTGCCGATCGTGGGCAGCAGCTCAATCGCCAGCTCAGCGACAAGGCCGTGAAGTGGGATCTGGAGGCCAGCCAGAAGCTGCAACTGGGCACCACCACCGCCTACGGCCCGCGTTTGCTCGCGCCATTGTTACCGGTGCTGCGTGAGGTGGTGAGCGATCCCGCCGAACTGAAACTGGTGGAACAATTGGCCCAGTGGACAGGCGACTACCCGCTGGATTCCACCAGTGCCACGCTGTTCAACCAGTTCCTGTTCAACCTCGCTGACGCGACGATGCACGATGAGCTGGGCAACGACTTTTTCGAGACGCTGCTGTCGACCCGGGTGATCGACGCTGCGCTGCCGCGTCTGGCGGCGAACGCCGACTCACCGTGGTGGGACAACCGCAACACCCTCGGCAAGGAAACCCGCGCCGACACGGTCAAGGTGGCGTGGCAAGCGAGCCTCGAGCACCTCAAGAGCACGCTGGGTGCGGACTTCGCGCAATGGCAGTGGGGCAAGGCGCATACGCTGACCCATGGTCATCCACTGGGGCAACAGAAGCCGCTGGACCGGATTTTCAATGTCGGCCCGTTCGCGGCACCGGGCACTCACGAGGTGCCGAACAACCTATCGGCCAAGATCGGCCCGGCGCCATGGCCGGTGACTTATGGGCCATCGACCCGACGCCTGATCGACTTCGCCGACCCGGCGCACAGCCTGACCGTCAACCCGGTGGGCCAGAGTGGCGTGCCGTTTGACCGGCATTTTGATGATCAGGCTGAGGCGTACGTCGAAGGGGTGTATTTCCAGGCGCATCTCAATGATGAAGAGGTGACGGCGAATACGCGGAGTACGTTGAAGCTGTTGCCGGCGCGCAGTGCTCAGTAGATTTGTATTGGCTGGACTGGCCTCATCGCCAGCAGGCTGGCTCCCACAGTGGTCCTGTGCACGCAGATCCATTGTGGGAGCTAGCCTGCTAGCGATGAGGCCCGCAAGAACAACGCATATTCATGCGTTCAAACCATCGCCGCAAAATTCAACCTGAACTGCTGCGGCGTCACACCGAGCCGGCGATTGAACACGCTGCGCATATGCTGCGCATCTCGAAACCCGCACTGATACGCCACCGTCTTCAACGGCGCGACGGTGCTTTCGAGCATCACCCGCGCCGCATCCACCCTCGCCCGTTCGACAAACTCCGCCGGGGTGACTTTCGCCTCTTTGGCAAACACCCTGGAAAAGTTGCGGGCGCTCATGTTGGCGGCGCTGGCCAGGTCAGCAATGGTCAGATCGCCGGTCAGGTTGGCCAGCACATAATGCTGAACCATCGCCACCGCCGACGTCGGTTCGGCGTGGGGCGTGAGGAATGGACTGAACTGCGATTGCCCGCCCGAGCGCTGCGTGAACACGACCAGCCGCTTGGCCACGCTGAGCGCCACTTCCGGCCCATGATCCCGGGCCAACAAGTACAACGACAGATCGATCCCCGCCGTGACCCCGGCCGAGGTATAGAGCTCACCATCCTGCACGTACAAGCGATCAGCCTCGACCTGCGTCGAAGGGCACAACGCCGCGAGCGCAGCGGCATCGCCCCAATGAGTCGTCACCGTTCGCCCTTCGAGCAAGCCTGCCCGGGCGAGCATGAACGCACCGTTGCAGATTGAGCCGAACCGTTGCGCCAGCGCGCTGGCATCGCGCAACCAGGCATCGAAGGCCGCGCCGAAATCCATGAACGGCAACTGCGGCCCTCCGGCCACCAGCAACAAGTCGTACGCCTCCAGCGCCTCGCTGAAATGCCGATGGGCATTAAGGGATAAACCGTTGGAGCACGGCATCACACCGCGCTCGACGCCGATCACCTCCAGTTGATAGTGATCCTGCGGCGCGAGGAAACGATTGGCCTCGGAAAACACATCCATGGGGCCGGTGACGTCCAGGGACTGAACACCGGCGAACACCACGATGGCAACGGTTTTACTCATAACAAGGAACACCCTCGATGCACGCAGACTTTGTAGGAGCCGGCTTGCTGGCGATGGAGTGTCAGTCGACATCAATGTTGCTGACATACCATCGCCAGCAAGCCGGCTCCTACAAGGTGTGCGCATGACGTAAATCCATGCGCAGGGCCTCAACCGTAGCCAATCCGCGCTCAACAAGCGAGGTTGGCGCGATTTGCATGCTCATTGGCAAGGATCGCAGCCATGGATCGATTGTCCGGTTTTGGGGCCAGGAACAGACTTGTTCCATCAGCGCCGCCACGGCGTTCCCCACGAGGACAGCACCATGAGCAGCACCGTCGCCGGCATCAAAATCCCCGACAGCGCATTGGCCCGGGCCACCACGGAATACATTCGCGACGTCGAATCCGACCTGCTTTATCACCACTCGCGCCGGGTGTTTCTGTTCGGCGCTTTGAGCGGTGAACGCAAGCAACTGGCCTACAACCCGGAGCTGTTATACGTCGGCGCGATGTTCCATGACCTGGGTCTGGTGGAAGGTCATCGCAGCGACGATGAACGTTTCGAAGTCGATAGCGCCAACGCCGCCAAAGCATTCCTCAAGCCTTACGGGCTGAGCGATGACGACATCGAGCAGGTGTGGTTGTCGATTGCCCTGCACACCACGCCGAACGTAGTGCATCACCTGCGCCCCAACGTGGCATTGGTGACGGCGGGCGTTGAAATGGATGTGCTGGGGATCGACTACGCCGCGTTTCCCACGGCGCAGCGTGAGGCGGTGGTGCATGCGCATCCACGGGGCGAGGGGTTCAAGGAGTGCATCCTGTGTGCGTTCGCCAACGGCTTCAAGCACAAGCCGGACACCACGTTCGGTACGGTGAACGCGGATGTGCTGGTGGACAGCGAGCCAGGGTTCAAGCCGATGAACTTCGTCGAGATCATCCGCAAATCCCCCTGGATTTCCTGAAACCTGTAGGAGCCGGCTTGCTGGCGATGGAGGGTCAGCAACATTGATGTCGACTGACACACCATCGCCAGCAAGCCGGCTCCTACAGGGGATTTGGGTTGATCACAGAAATGCGATCAACCCAAAGGTTCAGGCGGCTTCCGGCGCCTGCTGTGCGCGACGCACGTCCGGTTGCTTCCACGAATCGGCAGCGCTTTCTTCGATGGCCTGCTGAATCGCACGCTTGCGGCTTTCTTCGGCACGGCGGCTGAAGAACCAGACCAGGAAGGTCATCAACGACACCGCCAGCAGAATCAGGCTGGCCACGGCGTTGATCTCAGGCTTCACGCCCAGACGCACCGCCGAGAACACTTCCATCGGCAAGGTCGTCGACCCCGGCCCCGACACGAAGCTGGCCAACACCAGGTCATCCAGCGACAGCGCGAACGACATCATGCCGCCCGCCCCCAGGGATGGCGCGATCATCGGGATGGTGATCAGGAAGAACACCTTCCACGGCTTAGCCCCGAGATCCATGGCGGCCTCTTCGATGGACAGGTCCAGCTCACGCAAGCGTGCCGACACCACCACCGCCACATACGCAGCACAGAACGTGGTGTGGGCGATCCAGATGGTGACGATGCCACGCTCTTGCGGCCAACCGATCATCTGCGCCATGGCCACGAACAGCAGCAACAGCGACAGACCGGTGATCACTTCGGGCATCACCAGCGGCGCGGTGACCAGGCCACCGAACAACGTGCGGCCCTTGAAGCGGGTAATGCGGGTCAGGACGAATGCGGCCAACGTGCCCAGCGCCACAGCGGCAATCGCGGTGTAGCAGGCGATTTCCAGCGAACGCACCACCGAGCCCATCAGTTGGGTGTTGTCCATCAGGCCGACGTACCACTTGATCGACCAGCCGCCCCACACCGTCACCAGTTTCGAGGCGTTGAACGAGTAGATCACCAGAATCAGCATCGGCGCGTAGATAAACAGCAAACCCGCGATCAGCATGAAACTCGAGAAACGGAAGCGCTTCATTCTTTACCCTCCATTTCTTTGGCCTGACTGCGGTTGAACAGGATGATCGGCACAATCAGGATCAACAGCATCACCACCGCCAGGGCAGACGCCACCGGCCAGTCACGGTTGTTGAAGAACTCTTGCCAGAGCACTTTACCGATCATCAAGGTTTCCGGACCGCCCAGCAGTTCCGGGATCACGAACTCGCCCACCACTGGAATGAACACCAGCATGCAACCGGCGACGATGCCGTTCTTGGACAGCGGAATGGTGATCTTCCAGAAGCTGTTGAACGTACTCGAACCGAGGTCGGACGCCGCTTCCAGCAGACTGTTGTCGTGCTTCACCAGGTTGGCGTAGAGCGGCAGGATCATGAACGGCAGGTACGAATAAACCACGCCGATGTACACCGCCAGGTTGGTGTTGAGGATCTGCAACGGTTCGTCGATCCAGCCCATGCTCATCAGGAAACCGTTGAGCAGACCGTTGTTGCTGAGAATGCCCATCCACGCGTAAACGCGGATCAGGATCGCGGTCCAGGTCGGCATCATGATCAGCAGCACCAGCACCGTTTGCAGCTCTTTGCGGGCACTGGCGATGGCGTAGGCCATCGGGTAACCGATCAGCAGGCAGAGGATGGTGCTGATCAGCGCCATCTTCAACGAACCGAGGTAAGCGGCGATGTACAACTCATCGTCGCCGAGCATCGCGTAGTTGCCGAGGTTGAGCAGCACCTGCAGCTTCTGGTCTACGAAGTTGTAGATCTCGGTGTACGGCGGAATGGCCACGTCGGCTTCAGCGAAGCTGATCTTCAGGACGATGAAGAACGGCAGCATGAAGAACATGAACAGCCAGAGGAACGGAACCCCGATGACCAGCTGACGGCCACCGGGAATTATTCGATTGAGGCGGCGTTTGAATTTGCGCATGTTCATGAGCGGAGTACCACGCCGCTGTCGTCTTCCCACCACACGTAAACCTGGTCACCCCAGGTTGGGCGCTGACCGCGGCGTTCGGCGTTGGCGACGAAGGACTGGACGATCTTGCCGCTCGGCAGCTCGACGTAGAACACCGAGTGACCGCCGAGGTAGGCGATGTCATGCACTTTGCCGCTGGACCAGTTGTATTCGCAGGTCGGCATGTCCGGCGTCACCAGCAGCTTTTCCGGACGGATCGCGTAGGTCACGGATTTGTCCTGCACCGAGGTGCTGATGCCGTGGCCCACGTAGATCTGGCGATCCAGGTCTTTGCAGGTGATGGTCGCATGGCCTTCGGCGTCGTCGATCACTTCACCGTCGAAGATGTTGACGTTACCGATGAACTCGCAGACCAGGCGGCTGGTCGGGGTTTCGTAGATGTCGATCGGGCTGCCGATCTGGGCGATCCAGCCCAGGTGCATGATCGCGATGCGCTCGGCCATGGTCATGGCCTCTTCCTGGTCGTGGGTCACCATGACGCAGGTTACGCCGACGCGCTCGATGATCTCGACCAGCTCAAGCTGCATCTGCGAGCGCAGTTTCTTGTCCAGCGCACCCATCGGTTCGTCGAGCAGCAACAGCTTCGGTCGCTTGGCCAGCGAACGCGCCAAGGCCACGCGCTGACGCTGACCACCGGACAACTGATGCGGTTTGCGCTTGGCGTACTGGGTCATCTGAACCAGCTTGAGCATGTCGGCCACGCGGGCATCGATTTCAGCCGCAGGCAGTTTGTCCTGCTTGAGGCCGAAGGCGATGTTCTGCGCCACGGTCATGTGCGGGAACAGAGCGTACGACTGGAACATCATGTTGATCGGCCGCTCGTAGGGCGGCATGTCGGTGATGTCTACGCCATCGAGGAAAATGCGCCCCTCCGTGGGCCGTTCGAAGCCTGCGAGCATGCGCAGCAACGTGGACTTGCCCGATCCCGAACCGCCGAGCAGGGCGAAAATCTCGCCTTTCTTGATTTCCAGGGACACATCGTCCACGGCAATCGTCTCGTCGAACTTCTTCGTGACCCGGTCGATTTTGACCAGCACCTGTTTAGGTGACTGGTCGCCCTCGAGGGCTTTCTTATAGGCGCCGGAGGCAACTGCCATTTACGAAACTCCCAAAAAAAAGAGTGCAGTTCGCTCAAGGTGAGCCAACCTGGATAGTTTGAGCCCTGAAGCTATTTGCCCGACTTGACCTTGGTCCAGCTGCGGGTCATCAAACGTTGAATGTTTGGTGGTAACTCGACCGACACGTAGGTCTTGTCGAGGACTGCTTGCGGTGGATAAACCGACTCGTCGGTGCGGATGGACTGCTCCATCAATTTGTCCGAGCCAGGGTTGGGGTTCGCATAGCCAACAGAATCACTGACCTGTGCGATCACCTCGGGTTTCAACAGATAGTTGATGAAGGCGTGGGCCTCTTTGACGTTGCCCGAATCCTTCGGAATCGCGAGCATGTCGAACCACAGCGCACCGCCCTCTTTGGGAATGGTGTAGGCGATGTTCACGCCTTTCTTCGCTTCAGCCGCACGGTTGCGGGCCTGGAACATGTCGCCGGAAAAACCGATCGCGATGCAGATATCGCCGTTGGCCAGATCCGCGATGTATTTGGAGGAGTGGAAGTAGGTCACGTAAGGCCGCACTGCCAGCAACTTGGCTTCAGCCTTTTTGTAATCTTCGGGGTTGGTGCTGTTGGCGTTCAGGCCCATGTAGTTGAGGACCGTCGGCATCATTTCATCGGCGGAGTCGAGGAACGCCACGCCGCAACTGTGCAGCTTCTTGATATTCTCCGGCTCGAACACCGCGCTCCAGGAGTCGATCTTGTCGACGCCCAGCACAGCCTTGATCTTGTCGACGTTATAACCGATGCCGTTGGTGCCCCACAGGTAAGGGACGGCGTACAAGTTGCCCGGATCGTTTTGCTCCAGACGCTTGAGCAATACGGGGTCGAGGTTCGAGTAGTTCGGCAACTTCGACTTGTCGAGTTTCTGGAAAGCACCGGCCTTGATCTGCTTGCCGAGGAAGTGGTTGGACGGCACGACCACGTCATAACCGGTACGCCCGGCGAGCAACTTGCCCTCCAGGGTTTCGTTGGAGTCAAAAACGTCATACACCGGTTTGATACCGGTCTCTTTCTGGAAGTCGGCCAGGGTGGTCTCGCCGATGTAGTCCGACCAGTTATAAATATGCACCGTGCCGGCAGCCTGGACACTGACAGCCATCGTCAGTCCGGCACCGGCCAGCAATGCATTGCGCAACAAAGAAAAAATAGGCAAGTGGAGGTCCTCTAAAATTAGTTGGGCCCAAGTTGCCCCGCGTTACATGACAGTCGTAGCTGCCCAGCAACAAAACCGGCGCGCAACTTACCCTCGAAAAACCGTTCCAGCAAAACTTTTATACAGATACCTGTAGGAGCGAGCCTGCTCGCGATGGTCGTCAACGATAACGCTGGGTGCCTGACACCCAGCGGTGCTCTCAGGTTCATCGCGAGCAGGCTCGCTCCTACAAGGTGTATTACTTACTTACCGGATTTGATCTTGGTCCAGCTGCGAGTCAGGATCCGCTGGGTCGCGGCCGGCAAATCGGCAATCGCGTACAGCTTGGCCAGCACATCGGCAGGCGGGTAGACGCCCGGATCTTCGGTGATTTCTTTTTCGACCAGAGGAGTGGCCGCCGCGTTACCGTTCGGGAAACGTACCGCGTTGGTGATTTCAGCCATGATTTCCGGCTTTTGCAGGAAGGTCATGAACTTGTAGGCGCCTTCGACGTTTTCGGCATCTTTAGGGATGGCGACCATGTCGTAGAAGCTGCCGGCACCTTCTTTCGGAATGTTGTAGCTGACTTTCACCTTGTCACCGGCTTCGGCGGCGCGCGCTTTGGCCTGGTAGATGTCACCCGAGTAACCCACGGCTACGCAGATGTTGCCGTTGGCCAGGTCGGAGATGTACTTGGACGAGTGGAAGTAGCCAACCGAAGGACGAATCTTCAGGAACAGCGCTTCGGCTTCGGCCAGTTGTTTTTTGTCCTGGCTGTCGGTTGGATAGCCCAGGTAGTGCAACGCCACCGGAATCATCTCGGTTGGCGAATCGAGGAAACTAACGCCACACGATTTCAACTTCGCGATGTTTTCAGGTTTGAACAACAGGTCCCAGGAATTGGTCGGTGCATCGGCGCCCAGTGCTGCCTTGACCTTCTCGGCGTTGAAGCCGATACCGATCGAACCCCACATGTACGGGAAGGCATGTTCGTTGCCCGGGTCGCTCACCGATACCGCTTTGAGCAGGTCAGTGTTCAGGTTCTTCCAGTTAGGCAGCTTGGACTTGTCCAGCTTCTGGTAAACGCCGGCCTTGATCTGCTTGGCCAGGAAGTTGTTCGACGGTACGACGATGTCGTAACCGGACTTGCCTGCCAGCAACTTGGCTTCCAGGGTTTCGTTACTGTCGAATACGTCGTAAACGACTTTGATGCCGGACTCGGTTTCGAACTTCTTGATGGTGTCCGGAGCGATGTAATCGGACCAGTTATAGACGTGCAACACCTTGTCGTCCGCCTGAACCGCACCCGCCATAATGCCCATCAGGGACATGGCGAGAAGTGTCTTGCCAGCAAGCTTTTTTCCTAATGCCTTCATGCGTAATGCTCCAAATTTTTTCTTTTTTGAACCACTTTGTTCAGCGGCCAAACCCGGGCAACTGGAACCGCGGCTAGTCTGGCAAGATCGGTGGCGGTCTTTCAAGGAAAGGCCGCCGTTTGCGACTGCCCTGAGCGAAAGTTTCATGTCTCCCGCTCAGAGCCTAGCACTTAGCCCTGCAACGCACTCAGGGTCAGGTCCAGGCACTTGCGTGCCTTGGTCACCAGCTCATCGATTTCAGCCTTGGTGATCACCAGTGGCGGAGCAATGATCATGGTGTCGCCGACGGCACGCATGATCAGGCCGTTGTCGAAGCAGAATGTGCGGCAGATCATGCCGACGCCCTTGCCTTCGTAACGCTTGCGCGTGGCCTTGTCCTGAACCAGTTCGATGGCCCCCAACAGCCCCACCCCGCGCACTTCCCCCACCAACGGGTGATCGCTCAGTTCCCGCAAACGTTTCTGCAAGTAAGGTGCCGTTTCTGCATGAACGCGCTCGATAATTTTTTCTTCGCGCAGGATGCGGATGTTTTCCAGCGCCACCGCCGCCGCCACCGGGTGCCCGGAGTAGGTGAAACCGTGGTTGAAATCGCCGCCCTCGTTGAGCACCGCCACCACTTCGTCACGCACGATCAGGCCACCCATTGGGATGTAGCCGGACGTCAGGCCTTTGGCGATGGTCATCATGTCGGGTTTGAGACCGTAGAAATCGGTACCGAACCACTCACCGGTGCGGCCGAAACCACAGATCACTTCGTCCGCCACGAACAGGATGTCGTACTTGGCGAGGATTTCCTTGATGCGCGGCCAGTAGGTATCTGGCGGAATGATCACGCCACCGGCACCCTGGATCGGCTCGGCAATAAAGGCACCGACGTTGTCCACGCCGATTTCCAGAATCTTCTCTTCCAGCTGATTGGCCGCCCACACACCGAACTCTTCCGGTGTCATGTCGCCGCCTTCACTGAACCAGTAAGGCTGGGCGATGTGGACGATGCCCGGGATCGGCAAGTCGCCTTGTTCGTGCATGTACGTCATGCCACCCAGGCTCGCGCCGGCCACGGTGGAACCGTGATAACCGTTCTTGCGGCTGATGATGACTTTCTTTTTCGGCTGGCCCTTGATCGCCCAATAGTGGCGGACCATACGCAGCATGGTGTCGTTGCCTTCGGAGCCGGAACCGGTGAAGAACACATGGTTCATGCCTTCTGGCGCGATGTCGGCAATGGCCTTGGCCAGCTCGAGCACCGGCGGGTGGGCGGTCTGGAAGAACAGGTTGTAGTAAGGCAACTCGCGCATTTGCTTGCTGGCGGCATCAGCCAGTTCATCGCGACCGTAGCCGATCGCTACGCACCACAGGCCGGCCATGCCGTCGAGGATCTTGTTGCCTTCGCTGTCCCAGAGGTAAACGCCCTTGGCGTTGGTGATGATCCGCGGGCCTTTCTCTTTCAGCTGCTTGAAGTCGCTGAACGGGGCCAGGTGGTGATCGTTGCTCAGGGTTTGCCATTCACGGGTTTGCGGGTTGTTGCTGGTCATGCGAACTCTCCTAAGATTTCGGTGAAAGGCGCCGCCAAAAGCAGCGGCGCCCGGCGCATCAGACGGCGAAGAGCAGGAATTCCCGCTCCCAGGAGCTGATCACGCGCTTGAAGTTTTCATGCTCGGCCCGCTTGACCGCGACGTAGCCAGTGATGAATTTCTTGCCCAGGTATTTCTCGATGGTCGCGCTGTTTTCCATGCGATCCAGCGCGTCCTCGATGGTCAGTGGCAGGCGCAGGTTGCGGCGTTCATAGCCGCGCCCCACCACCGGCGCACTTGGGTTCAAGCCTTCGACCATGCCGATGTAACCGCAGAGCAGGCTCGCGGCAATCGCCAGGTACGGGTTGGCATCGGCCCCCGGCAGGCGGTTTTCCACCCGACGGTTTTGCGGCCCGGCATCCGGCACCCGCAGGCCCACGGTGCGGTTCTCTTCGCCCCACTCCACGTTCACCGGCGCCGATGTATCCGGCAGGAAGCGGCGGAACGAGTTGACGTTCGGGGCAAACAGCGGCAACAGCTCGGGGATCAGCTTCTGCAAGCCACCGATGTGATGCAGGAACAACTGACTCATGGTCCCGTCTTCATTGGAGAAGACGTTCTTGCCGGTCTCGATGTCGATGATGCTCTGGTGCAGGTGCATCGCGCTGCCCGGCTCACCGGTCATCGGCTTGGCCATGAAAGTGGCGGCCACGTCGTGCTTGAGCGCGGCTTCGCGCATGGTGCGTTTGAACACCAGAATCTGGTCGGCCAGGGACAGGGCATCGCCGTGACGGAAGTTGATTTCCATCTGCGCCGTGCCGTCCTCGTGGATCAGCGTGTCGAGGTCCAGCTCCTGCAGTTCGCACCAGTCGTAGACGTCTTCGAACAGCGGATCGAACTCGTTCGCCGCTTCAATCGAGAACGACTGACGGCCGATTTCCGGGCGCCCCGAGCGACCGATTGGCGGTTGCAGCGGGTAGTCGGGGTCGTCGCTACGCTTGGTCAGGTAAAACTCCATTTCCGGCGCCACGATTGGCTGCCAGCCCTTGTCGGAATAGAGCTTCAGAACCTTTTTAAGCACGTTGCGCGGCGACAGCTCGATCGGGTTGCCTTGCTTGTCATAAGTGTCGTGGATCACCTGGGCGGTCGGCTCGATGGCCCATGGCACCAGGAACACTGCATTCGAGTCGGGACGGCAGATCATGTCGATGTCGGCCGGGTCGAGCAGTTCGTAATAGATGTCGTCTTCGACATAGTCGCCGGTCACGGTCTGCAACAGAACGCTCTCGGGCAGGCGCATGCCTTTTTCAGCAATGAACTTGTTGGTCGGCGAAATCTTGCCCCGGGTGATCCCGGTCAAGTCGGCGATCATGCATTCGACTTCTGTGATCTTGTGGTCTTTCAACCAATCGGTGAGCTGGTCGAGGTTGTTACTCATAAATGCCTCTTAGGCTGAGTTTCCTGACTCTTATAAGTCAGGCGTTGTTTGACGCACGGGCGTCGCTTGGTACAGATTGCCACTGCAATTGCCGCGCACAAATACCTGCCTCGACGACGGCATGGGTGAACGGGAACAATGCAAGGCGTGCAGAATCATGAGCGATGACCGACACGTTGGTCGGGCCAGCCAGGTAAAACGGTTCTATATTGGAAGGACAACCCGTAAAGAGAATGTCGTGCAGACCGTCCAGAATATCGGACGGAACCAGCCGGTTTGCCGGGGAAGGAAGAGTCGACGGCACGCCTTTGGCAACACGGGCCCTGGCGTGAGCGTAACGATCGCCACTGATGTGATAAGCATGCAGACCGATCTGCGTAGAGCAGACGGCGACGCCGATTAACGGCAGGCGAGACATGAAGCACCCCGGTATTATTGCTGTTATGGGTTTGAATCGAGCTTAGCCTTGTTCATTTTTTTACACAACACCCCCGTAAAAAATACAACACGGCCCGCTCAAGCCCGCGGACGGCAAAGCATTCAAAGGCATAAAAACGCCCCAAAGTGCCTCAAAAAAGCCTCATGGGCGCTTTTTTAGGGCAAAAAAGGCCTCGCTTGACTTCGGCATGCCGTTCGGGTTGACTGGAATCCGAAGAGATCAATGATTGATATTTTTAACAACAAAGGTGTTGCATCATGTCGGTACCCCCGCGTGCCGTTCAGCTTAACGAAGCGAACGCGTTCCTTAAGGAACATCCTGAGGTTCTGTACGTTGACCTTCTGATTGCGGATATGAATGGTGTGGTGCGCGGCAAGCGCATTGAACGCACCAGCCTCCACAAGGTTTACGAGAAAGGCATCAACCTGCCGGCCTCTCTATTTGCTCTGGATATCAACGGCTCGACGGTGGAAAGCACCGGCCTGGGCCTGGACATCGGCGATGCTGACCGAATCTGCTATCCAATCCCAGACACCCTGTGCAATGAGCCTTGGCAGAAGCGCCCTACCGCGCAACTGTTGATGACCATGCACGAACTCGAAGGCGAACCATTCTTCGCCGACCCGCGCGAAGTGCTGGCCAACGTGGTGCGCAAATTCGACGAAATGGGCCTGACCATCTGCGCCGCGTTCGAACTGGAGTTCTACCTGATCGACCAGGAGAACGTGAACGGCCGTCCGCAACCACCTCGCTCACCGGTTTCCGGTAAACGCCCGCACTCGACACAGGTCTACCTGATCGACGACCTCGACGAATACGTCGACTGCCTCCAGGACATTCTGGAAGGTGCAAAAGAGCAAGGCATCCCGGCCGACGCCATCGTCAAGGAAAGTGCCCCGGCGCAGTTCGAAGTGAACCTGCACCACGTGGCCGACCCGATCAAGGCTTGCGACTACGCGGTCCTGCTCAAGCGCCTGATCAAGAACATCGCCTACGACCATGAGATGGACACCACCTTCATGGCCAAGCCTTACCCGGGCCAGGCGGGCAACGGTCTGCACGTCCACATTTCGATTCTTGATAAAGACGGCAAAAACATTTTTGCCAGCGAGGATCCCGAGCAGAACGCCGCGCTGCGACACGCGATCGGCGGTGTGCTCGAGACCCTACCGGCGCAGATGGCTTTCCTCTGCCCGAACGTCAACTCCTACCGTCGTTTCGGCGCGCAGTTCTATGTGCCGAACTCGCCGTGCTGGGGCCTGGACAACCGCACCGTAGCGATTCGCGTACCCACCGGCGCCGCCGATGCCGTGCGCATCGAACACCGTGTAGCCGGCGCCGACGCCAACCCGTACCTGCTGATGGCTTCGGTCCTGGCGGGCGTGCACCACGGCCTGACCAACAAGATCGAGCCGGGCGCACCCGTGGAAGGCAACTCCTACGAGCAGAACGAGCAAAGCCTGCCGAACAACCTGCGCGATGCACTGCGCGAGCTGGACGACAGCGAAGTCATGGCCAAGTACATCGATCCGAAATACATCGACATCTTCGTGGCCTGCAAGGAAAGTGAGCTGGAGGAGTTTGAACACTCCATCTCCGACCTTGAGTACAACTGGTATCTGCATACCGTTTAAGCGGTTGCAGTGAAAAAGGAACGCCGCAGGCTGACAAGGCTTGCGGCGTTTTTTTATGGCCGCCTGCGGCGGATCGCGAGCAGGCTCGCTCCCACCTTTGGAGTGCATTCCCCTGTGGGAGCGAGCCTGCTCGCGATGGCGGCCGACAAGACAACATCAAACCCTGCTCGTACAATGCCCGCTGCCCCGCAGGAGACTTCAATGACCCGACTCGCCACCCCACGCAAACCCCGCGCCCGCAGCCAGGCCCGGATCGATTCGATACTCGATGCCGCCCGCACGCTGCTGGCCGCCGAGGGCGTGGCCAGTCTGTCGATCTACAGCGTCGCCGAACGCGCGGAAATCCCGCCCTCCTCGGTCTACCACTTTTTCGCCAGCGTCCCGGCCCTGCTCGAAGCACTAACCGCCGACGTCCACGCGGCTTTCCGCGCGTGCCTGCAAGCACCCATCGACCACGATGCGCTCAACGGCTGGCGGGACCTGTCGCGGCTGGTGGAACAACGCATGCTCGACATCTACGACGAAGACGCCGCCGCTCGCCAATTGATCCTCGCCCAGCATGGCCTGACCGAAGTGACTCAGGCAGACCGTCAGCACGACATTGAGCTGGGCGACCTGATGCACAAGCTGTTCGATCATCATTTCGAACTGCCCAAATTGCCGACTGACGTTGATGTGTTTGCGCTGGCTATGGAGCTGGGTGATCGGGTGTATGCGCGTTCGGTGCAGCAGCATGGGCAGATCACGTCGCGCATGGCCGAGGAAGGGATGCGGGTGTTTGATGCATATCTGGGGCTGTATTTGCCGCCGTATTTGCCGAAGCGTGCTATTCCTGCCTGATTATTTTTCAGCTGCACCGGCCTCATCGCGAGCAGGCTCACTCCCACAGGGGAATGCATTCCAAATGTAGGAGTGAGCCGGCTCCGGGCGGCGTTCCGACGATGGCTGCACCACCGGACTCACTGATTCACGCGCATAAAAAACCCCGAAGGGTTCGAACCCTCCGGGGTTGTTGATTGTGCACGCCCTTACAACTTGGCGATCGACACCTCGGTGGATTTCACAAACGCGATCACTTCGCTGCCGACCACCAGCTCAAGCTCTTTCACAGAGCGGGTGGTGATCACCGAAGTGACGATGCCGGAAGCGGTTTGCACGTCGATTTCCGACAGCACGTCACCCAGTACGATTTCCTTGATCGAGCCTTTGAACTGGTTACGAACGTTGATGGCTTTGATAGTCATGATGTTGATTCCTGTCGTTGAATGAGGCTTGAGTTATTGAGCCCAACGCAATTGCGTAGGCAAGGGTGAAACAGGTTCCGGCTCCGGCGGCTGGCCGGGCAGTGCGAGGACGCGATTGAGGACTTCGGTTTCCAGCGCCGCCAGCCGATGCGAACCCCGAACCCGAGGGCGCGGCAGTTCCACGTGCAGGTCGAGGCCGACTTCGCCCTCTTCGATCAGGATTACCCGATCGGCAATCGCCACCGCTTCACTGACATCGTGGGTCACCAGCAACACGGTGAAACCGTGCTTCTGCCAGAGCCGTTCGATCAGTTGCTGCATTTCGATCCGGGTCAGGGCATCCAGCGCGCCCAGCGGTTCGTCCAGCAACAGCAGGCGCGGTTGATGGATCAGCGCGCGGGCCAGGGCCACACGCTGCTTCTGCCCGCCGGACAAAGCCGCCGGCCATTCATTGGCGCGGTCCGCCAGACCGACCGACTCCAACGCTTCCAGCGCCTGTGGCCGCCAGTTGCCCGAGAGCCCGAGGCCGACGTTGTCGATGACCTTTTTCCACGGCAGCAGACGGGCTTCCTGGAACATCAGCCGGGTGTCTTCCCGCGCATCGCTCAGCGGTGCAGAACCGGCGAGCAATTCACCGCCAGTCGGCTTATCGAGACCGGCGAGCAACCGCAGCAAGGTACTTTTGCCGCAACCACTGCGACCCACCACGGCGACGAATTGGCCGGCCGGAATGTGCAGATCGATCTCGCGCAGCACCTGCCGCGAACCGAAGGTTTTTTGCAGCTTGCGCACCACCAGCGGAATCCCGCGCAGCAGGCGTGGAGGTTGTTGAGCGGTCATGCGGCACCTCCTTTGGCAACCTGATACGCCGGATGCCAGCGCAGCCACACACGTTCAAGTCCACGGGCCGCGAGGTCGGCCAGTTTGCCCAGCACCGCGTACATCAGGATCGCCAGGACCACCACGTCGGTCTGCAAAAACTCCCGGGCGTTCATTGCCAGGTAACCGATGCCGGAGCTCGCGGAAATGGTTTCAGCAACAATCAAGGTCAGCCACATGAAACCCAGCGCAAAACGCACGCCGACCAGAATCGAAGGCAATGCACCCGGCAAAATGACCTGACGGAACAGACTGAAACCGGACAAGCCGTAGCTGCGCGCCATCTCCACCAGCGCCGGGTCGACGTTGCGGATGCCGTGATAGGTGTTGAGGTAGATCGGGAACAAGGTGCCCAACGCCACAAGGAAAATCTTCGCCGACTCATCGATGCCGAACCACAGGATCACCAGCGGAATCAGCGCCAGATGCGGCACGTTACGGATCATCTGCACCGAACTGTCGAGCAGGCGTTCGCCCCATTTCGACAGGCCGGTAATGAAGCCCAGCGCCAGGCCGATGCCGCCACCGATGGTGAAGCCCAGCGCCGCACGCCAGCCGCTGATGGCCAGGTGCGTCCAGATTTCACCGCTACGCACCAAGCTCACGCCGGCTTCGATCACGGCAATCGGCGCCGGCAGAATCCGTGTCGACAACCAGCCCGCCGACACCGACAACTGCCACACCGCCAACAGCAAAATCGGCAACGCCCAGGGCGCCAGGTTGTGGATGATTCTCTTCATGGCGCGCCTCAGCTCTGGGACGCAGCTTTGGGAAGAATGTCGTTGGCGACCATCTCGCCGAACGGGCTGACGTAACCGGCGCTTTTCGGCAATTCCGGACGCTCGATGTCCAGGTGCGGGAACAGCAACTCGGCGACGCGGTACGACTCTTCCAGGTGTGGGTAACCGGAGAAGATGAAGGTGTCGATGCCCAGGTCCGCGTATTCCTTCACGCGGGCGGCCACGGTCGGACCGTCGCCGACCAGTGCAGTACCGGCACCGCCACGCACCAGGCCGACACCGGCCCACAGGTTAGGGCTGACTTCCAGGTTGTCGCGGCTGCCGCCATGCAGCGCCGCCATGCGCTGCTGGCCCACGGAATCGAAGCGCGCCAGGGAAGCCTGGGCACGGGCGATGGTGTCGTCGTCCAGGTGCGAGATCAGTCGATCCGCCGCTTGCCAGGCTTCGGCATTGGTTTCACGGACGATCACGTGCAAGCGAATACCGAAGCGCACCGTGCGACCAAGCTTCGCGGCTTTGGCGCGAACCTGTTCGATCTTCTCGGCCACGGCGGCCGGCGGTTCGCCCCAGGTCAGGACCATTTCCACTTGCTCGGCGGCCAGGTCTTGCGCGGCTTCCGACGAGCCGCCGAAATACAGCGGCGGACGCGGCTGCTGGATCGGCGGATAGAGCAACTTGGCGCCCTTCACGCTGATGTGCTGACCGTCGTAATCGACGGTTTCGCCTTCCAGCACGCGACGCCAGATGCGGGTGAATTCCACAGAAGCCTGATAGCGCTCTTCGTGGGTCAGGAACAAACCATCGCCGGCCAATTCTTCCGGATCACCGCCGGTCACCAGGTTGAACAGCGCACGACCGCCGGACAGGCGATCCAGTGTCGCGGCCTGACGTGCTGCCACCGTCGGGGAAATGATCCCGGGGCGCAGGGCGACAAGGAACTTCAAACGCTGGGTCACCGGGATCAGTGACGCGGCCACCAGCCACGAGTCTTCGCACGAGCGGCCAGTGGGAATCAGCACCCCGCCGAAGCCCAGGCGATCCGCCGCTTGCGCGACTTGTTGCAGGTAACCGTGGTCAACGGCGCGAGCGCCTTCGGCGGTGCCAAGGTAATGGCCGTCGCCGTGGGTAGGCAGGAACCAGAAGATATTGAGGCTCATGGAGTGGTCTCCTTGGGGAATCGAATTACCGGGCTTTTGGTTACTGAGCCTTGGCAACGGCTGCCGGCGGCGTCCAGATCACGTCTTTGATACTCAGCGGCTTCGGAATCAGCTTGAGCTGGTAGAAGCTGTCGGCAATTTTCTGTTGCGCGGCGACCACTTCCGGGGTCAGGAACAACGCGCCGTAGCCCTGGCGTTTCACCGAGGTCAGGGTGATGTCTTCCGGCAAGCCGAGCAGTGGCGAGACCTGCTTGGTCACGTCTTCAGGATTGGCCTTGGACCATTCGCCGACGGCGCGCACTTCTTCCACGAGGGTCTTGATCACCTCAGGATTTTTCTGTGCGTAAGGCTTGGTCGCCAGGTAGAACTGATGGTTGTCGACGATGCCCTTGCCATCGCGCAGGGTGTGCGCTTGCAGCTGCTTCTCGGCGGCGGCCTGGTACGGGTCCCAGATGACCCAGGCATCGACACTGCCACGCTCGAACGCGGCGCGGGCATCGGCCGGCGGCAGGAAGACGGTCTGGATGTCGGTGTATTTGAGGCCGGCGTCTTCAAGTGCGCGGACCAGCAGGTAGTGAACGTTGGAGCCTTTGTTGAGCACGACTTTCTTGCCCTTGAGGTCCTTCACCGATTTGATCGGCGAGTCCTTCGGCACCAGGATCGCTTCGCTGTGCGGCGCTGGCGGTTCGTAGGCGACGTAGAGCAGATCGGCGCCCGCCGCTTGAGCGAAGACCGGAGGCGTTTCGCCGGTGACACCGAAGTCGATGGAGCCGACGTTCAGGCCTTCAAGCAGCTGCGGGCCGCCGGGGAATTCAGTCCATTGCACATCGACACCTTGGGCGGCGAGGCGTTTTTCCAGCGTGCCTTTGGCTTTGAGCAGCACCAGGGTGCCGTACTTTTGATAGCCGATCCGTAGGGTTTCAGCTTGTGCTTGAGTAATGGCGCCGAAGGTTACAGCCGCAGCAAACAGAGCGACCAGACCACGACGCAAAATGACAGTGCGCATAGCGCTCTCCTTTTTGCAGTTGGGTTTTGGCTGCACCTGCTTAACCGTTGACGGCTGAGTAAGGTGAGTACATCAAGTCAGGGTGAGGCTTAAATGCTCCAGCGAGCACTCAACAAACGATCATTCAGCAGGTTCGGATCGATCGGCTTGGGCCGTCGGGCCATGGCGCTGAAGAACAGCTCCAGCGATTCATTCAGTCGTTGTTCCAGCTCCGGTGCCAGCTGCGCCTGGACGCTGCCTTCGCCGTAAGCGATCTGGCTGTCCACAGCGAAAATCCCGTGGAGCATTTCCTGGGCTTTCAATGCCGACAGCACTGGCTTGAGTGCGTAATCCACTGCCAGCATGTGAGCGATGCTGCCGCCGGTGGCCATGGGCAATACCACTTTGTGCGCCAGGGCGCGTTCGGGCAGCAGGTCCAGCACGGTTTTCAAAGCACCGGAAAACGACGCTTTGTACACCGGGGTGGCGATCAGCAGGCCATCGGCGTTTTCAATCTGTTGCAACAGGTCGATCACCTTGGGGCTGTCGAACCGTGCGTGCAGCAAATCTTCGGCCGGGAAGTCCCGTACCTGATAACTCACCACTTCCACACCTTGCTCTTGCAACCAGCGTTGGGAGCGCTCCAGCAGCACCCCGGAACGGGAGCGTTGGCTGGGACTGCCACCGAGTGAGACGACCAGCATTCAGACGATTCCTTGAACGGTGCAGGCGATTCGCAGTGGGCGATCTCGCTTCGATGGAGAGACCTTAACAGGTGATTTATATATCTTTAAATCATATTTATTCATTTGGTTATGCGTTTAAGAGATATGTAAAAACCTTTCTTCCGGGCAAAAAAACAGGCCGTGAAAACGGCCTGAAATTCCCCTGCTTTATGGATGCTGCTGAATCTGAATTCTGTGGCGCCTGATACTCCGTCATCGCGAGCAGGCTCGCTCCCACAGTTGACCGCGTTCTAATGTGGGAGCGAGCCTGCTCACGAAATTAATTCCAGCAACACCAAAAATGATGCGGGTTACTTGTTCGGCTGCGGCGTCAGGCGCAGGTACGGTTTCACCGCGCGATAACCCTTTGGAAAGCGCTTCTTGATTTCCTCTGGATCCTGAAGCGACGGCACGATCACTACTTCTTCACCGTCCTTCCAATTGGCCGGGGTGGCCACCTTGTAGTTGTCGGTGAGTTGCAGCGAGTCGATCACCCGCAGGATTTCATGGAAGTTGCGGCCGGTGCTCGCCGGGTAGGTGATGGTCAGGCGCACCTTTTTGTTCGGGTCGATCACGAACAGCGAACGCACGGTCAGGGTGTCGTTGGCGTTCGGGTGAATCAGGTCGTACAGGTCCGATACCTTGCGATCAGCGTCGGCCAGGATCGGGAAGTTGACGATCGTGTTCTGGGTTTCGTTGATGTCCTCGATCCACTTGTGGTGCGAGTCCACCGGATCAACGGACAACGCGATGGCCTTGACCCCGCGCTGGGTGAATTCATCCTTGAGCTTGGCGGTGAAGCCCAGCTCGGTGGTGCACACCGGAGTGAAATCCGCCGGGTGGGAAAACAGCACGCCCCAGCTATCGCCCAGCCATTCATGGAAACGGATGGTGCCGGCGCTGGAATCCTGTTCGAAGTCGGGTGCGATGTCGCCGAGTCTGATGCTCATGGTGGGCTCCTGATGAGTAGGTGTAGAACTCAACTGTAGCTCGTGTTGGGGAGTTTAGAAAAAGAATAAATAAAGACATTCTTAGGCCCAAATAGAATATTAAAGATCTGTTCACTGGACCTGCAAAGTCATCGCGACGACTATCGCTTCCAAGGTTCGAGAAGGCCTTGAGTCGCTGCAAAAGAGGGAACGTTTCGGGACGGGATTACGGGGGTGACCCCGCCCCGAAAACGCAAAAGCCCCGCCCGGCGTGATGCCGGGCGGGGCTTTTTTTCAGCGGTTACGCGAGCGCTATTACAACAGCGGGATCGAGTAGCTGACGATCAGGCGGTTTTCGTCCTGGTCGCGCTGACCAGGGATGTCGTTGCGCCAGGTAGCGTTTTTCCACATCACGCCCAGGTTCTTCAGCGTGCCTTCTTGTACGACGTAACCGACGGTCAGGTCGCGTTCCCACTCGGAGCGGCCAGTATCGTTGACGTTGACTTGGCGGGTGCCGACTTTACCGGAGGTGTCGATGTTGTCGCCACGCAGGTAAACCACACCGGCGGTCAGGCCAGGGATGCCAACCTTGGCGAAGTCGTACGAGTAGCGAGCTTGCCAGGTGCGTTCACCGGCACGGGCGAACTTGGCAATCTGACTGTCGGTAGTCAGGTAAGCCGACGAACCGTCACCCTGGTTAAGCCATGGGAAGTCGCTGTTGCCGTTGCTGACCTGATAGCCGCCACCGAAGGTATGACCTGAAACGCTGTACAGGAACAAGCCGCTGTACAGGTTGTTGTCAACCTTGCCCTTGGTGATGCCAGTGCCGTAGTCACCAGTGGTGAAGTAGGCAGAGTCATGGCCATTGGCGCCATCATCACGGCTGTTGAAGTAACGGAAGTCCGACTTCAACACGCCTGGACCGATGGCCCAGTTGTGAACCAGACCCAGGAAGTGCTGCTTGTAGAAGTCTTCCAGGTTGCCGTAGTAGTACTGGGCAGTCAGGTCTTTGGTGATTTTGTAGTCACCGCCACCGTAAATGAATTTGTTGCTGTCGCGACCGGCAGCCGTGTGGGCGTTGGCACCAGCGATCGACAACTCTTCGTTGTTGCTGGAGTTACGACCTTTGGCGTGCTCGATCTGACCACCGACCAGTGTCAGGTCTTTGATTTCGTTCGTAGTGATCTGGCCACCCTGGAAGGTTTGTGGCAGCAGACGACCGTCGTTGGTCACGATAACCGGCAGTTTTGGCTGCAGGGTGCCCAGCTTCAGTTCAGTCTGGGAGATCTTGGCTTTGGCAGTCAGACCCAGGCTGGAGAAGTTATCAACCGCTTCGCCGTTGGATTTGCTTGGGAAAACAGTGCCGCCGTACGAAGTCGAAGTGGCGCCGTTAGTACCACCGCCCGTATCCAGACGCACGCCCAGCAGGCCGATAGCATCGATACCGAAGCCGACGGTGCCTTGGGTGTAACCGGAGGTGAAGCGCAGATCGAAGCCTTGGCCCCACTCTTCCAGCTTGTTCTGAGCCTTGGCAGCTTTGGTATCGCCGTCACGGTTATCAGTGTTGATGTAGAAGTTACGCAGCCCCAAAGTAGCTTTGCTGTCTTCGATGAAACCGGCGGCGCCTGCCTGCTGCGCCAAAACCCCTACGGCCACAGCCAGGGCCAAGGTGGACTTGTTCATTGTTTCGCTCCTCTCGTTTCTAATTTTTTCGGTCCTGAGTCGAATGCCCTGGATCCTGAAATGTGCGGATACCGCCAACCGCAATCCGCGCGCCACTCAACTGATGTGTCTAAGTCAAGGGTCTAAGCGCGGCGAATGGGCCGGCATGGTAAACGTAAATACATTTATTTCATTCTTTTTCATGCCGTGCGGGAATAAAAAGCGGCATTTTAATCGCGGCAGGACACTCAATATCGGCCCCGGCGGGATGCACTTTAGGGGTTTATTTTAAAAGCCAAAAAGAATAATAAATTCCTAAGTAATATCTAATTGGCATATACGAAAAATTCACAAAAAAGCCCCGCCAAACGGCGAGGCTCTTTTGCGCAATCTCTTACAAGAAGCTGTAGGTGTAGTTGAAGATCAGACGGGTCTGGTCTTGGTCAGCGTTGGTGTTGCCACGATAAGCACCGTGACGCACCGTCGTGCCAAACCCTTTAAGTGGACCGGTTTGAATCACATAGTCCACGCGCAGGTCGGTTTCCCGCTCGTTCAGGTCTTCACCCGCGCCGCTGACGGTCTTGATATCCCGGCCATACAAGTAACCAGCCGAAGCTTTCAAGCCTGGTACACCCAAAGACGCGAAGTCATAGGTGTACTGACCGTACGTGGTGTTTTCACCGGCACGGATAAAGCTGCCCACAGTGGCATCGGTGAACGAGTAGAAGCTGGCGCCGCCAGCGCCTTCGTTGCGACCGTTACCATCGACAACGTTGCCTTGGTTCAAGAAGACAAAGCCGCCGTCATCGTTGACACGCTGATGCCCGAGCAGGAACGCGTTGCCGCCCAGGGTGTAGGTGAACGTGGCGCTCCAGGTCTTGTTATCGACCTCGCCCTTGTTCTTGGCGAAACCACCGTTGTTGCTGAATTGGTAGCCAGCGTCACCGTTCTTGCCGTCGGAGCTGCTGTCGAAATAACGAAGATCGGTCTTGAACGACTGGTTGGGTGCGATCGGGTAGACGTGCACCAGACCGAGGAAGCTCTGCTTGTAGAAATCTTCCAGGTTCGCGTAGTAGTACTGCAGCATCAGGTCTTTGGTGACCTTCCAGTCAGCACCGGCATAACGGAACTGATTGCTGTCCTGAGTAGCGCCAGCCACAGACAGGCCAGTGCTGTTGCTGGACGCGCGACCGGTCGCGTGTTCCAGCTGACCTACGTTGAAGGTCACGTTGTCGATTTCCTTCGAGGTGATGGTGCCACCTTCAAAGGTTTGTGGCAGTACGCGACTGTCGTTCGCGATCAGGATCGGCATGTTTGGCTGCAGGGCACCACCGTAGTGGGCCTCTGTCTTCGAGAAGCGTGCCTTGACGTTGCCCGCCACGCGGCTCCACGAACTCTCTGCCGAACCATCGGTATCGCTAGGGCTGAAGGAGTTATTGTCCGGGTGATGGCCCTTACCGCCGTCCAGATGGATACCGACCAATGCCTGGGCATCGATACCGAAACCTACGACACCTTGGGTGAAGCCCGACTGGTAATCGAACTTGAGGCCTTCAGCGGCTTCTCGCTGACGGTTGGCTGGAATCTTGGCACCTTCACGGACATCGGCGTCGAAATAGTAGGTGCGCGAACTGACGGAAGCCTTGCTGTCTTCGATGAAACCAGCGGCGCCTGCCTGCTGCGCCATAACCCCTAGGGCCACGGCCAGCGCCAAGGTGGACTTGTTCATTGTTAAACTCCTCTCGTCTCTAATTCTTGTATTCCTGGCCCGGAATCAATGTCCCAAGTCCTAAGATGCGCGATTAGCGCCAGAGCGTGACCCACAAGTCAATCGTAACCATGTGTGTCTACGACCATGGTCTAATCCCCGTTTTTTGGTCCGTGCAGGGTCATGATTTCGTCATAAACCTGAAAAGAATGGCTGGATTCTTTTCTAATACCGTTTAGGAATTTGGCTCAACGTTTGCTGCCCCGCGGACTAGAGCGGCCAGCTCATAAGCTAATTCCTAAATGGTATTTATTAGGCGTTTTTTAGATCGATTAGGTTTGGAAGCAATTCCGCAACAATTCCTATCGATAAGGCCTACGCCATGACGACCAAGCGCGCACTATCCAACCCAATTGTTACAGTTTGTGTATCGGTATTATTTTCTTTTTCCGCCCATGCCGCGAACCTCACCGTCGGCTATCAAACCGGAATAGACCCCAGCAAAGTCCCCCAGGCGGATGGACTCTACGAGAAAACCATCGGCCAAAAAATTGACTGGCGTCGTTTCAACAGTGGGCCGGAAGTAGTAACCGCCATCGCCTCGGGTGACGTACAGATTGGCAACCTCGGCTCAAGCCCGCTGGCCGCGGCCGCCTCGCGCAATTTGCCGATCGTCGCGTTTATCGTTTCTGCCCAGATCAACGCCGCCGAAGCGTTGGTGGTGCGCAACGGCAGCGGCATCGATAAACCGGAAGATCTGATCGGCAAGACTATCGCCACACCGTTCGTTTCAACCTCTCACTACAGCTTGCTCGGTGCCTTGAAGCACTGGGGCCTGGACGCCTCGAAAGTCAAAGTGGTGAACCTGCAACCGGCGGAAATCGCTGCCGCCTGGAAGCGTGGAGACATCGACGGTGCGTTCGTCTGGTCGCCCGCCCTGGGGGAAATTCGCAAGACTGGCAAGACGTTGACTGACGCCGCACAGGTCGGTCAGTGGGGCGCGCCGACTTTTGAAGTGTGGGTAGCGCGCAAGGATTACGCCGAGAAACATCCGGACGTCGTAGCCAAGTTCGCCAAGGTGACGCTGGACTCGTTCGCCGACTATGCGGCACATAAAGACAGCTGGACCGCCGATTCGGTGCCGGTACAGAAAATCGCCAAACTGACCGGTGCCAATGCCGCCGATGTACCGGAATTGTTGGCCGGTTCTGCATTCCCGGACGCCAAGGCGCAACAAACCACCGCGCTGCTGGAGGGCGGCACGGCGAAGGCGATTGGTGAGACGGCGAAGTTTTTGAAGGAACAAGGCAAGGTTGAGACGGTGCTGCCGGACTATTCGCCGTATGTCAGCGCCAAATTTGTCGCTCAGTAGATAAAACGGTCGCTTCGCAACCGATCGCGAGCAGGCTCGCTCCCACATTGGTTTTGCATACGCCAATAAACGTGTGGGAGCGAGCCTGCTCGCGATGGAGTCACCTCGGTTACAAGGTTTTTTCGAAGATCTTCGAATTACGCTGATAGTTGTACAGCGACGCCCGCGCCGACGGCAGGCGCTCGACGCTGCTTGGCACAAACCCGCGCTCGCGGAACCAGTGAGCCGTACGGGTAGTCAGGACAAACAAGGTTTTCAAACCCTGAGCCCGGGCACGGGTTTCAATCCGTTCCAGCAGCTCATCCCCGCGACCGCCATGACGGTACTCCGGGTTCACCGCCAGACACGCCAACTCCCCGGCATCCGAATCGGCAATCTGATACAGCGCCGCGCAAGCGATGATCATGCCTTCGCGCTCGACCACGCTGAACTGCTCGATCTCACGCTCCAGCACCTCACGCGAACGCCGCACCAGAATCCCCTGCTCTTCCAGCGGGCTGATCAAGTCCAGCAAACCGCCAACGTCTTCAATCGCGGCCTCGCGCACGACCTCGAATTGCTCCTGTGCCACCAGCGTACCGCCGCCGTCACGGGTGAACAGTTCGGTCAGCAGCGCGCCGTCTTCGGCGTAACTGACGATATGGCTGCGCGCCACGCCGCCACGGCAGGCTTCAGCCGCCGCATCCAGCAGTTCCGCCTGATAGTTGCTGCCCAGACGCTGCAAATGCGCCGGCACTTGTTGCGGGCGCAGCTCGCGCACCAGACGACCGTTTTCATCGATCAAGCCCAGGTCCGCGCCGAACAGCAGCAGTTTATCGGCACCCAGGTCGATGGCTGCGCGGGTCGCGACGTCTTCGCAAGCGAGGTTGAAAATCTCACCGGTCGGCGAGTAGCCCAGCGGCGACAGCAGCACGATGGAGCGCTCGTCCAGCAGGCGATTGATGCCTTTGCGGTCAACCCGACGCACTTCGCCGGTGTGGTGATAGTCGACACCTTCGAGCACGCCGATCGGCCGGGCGGTCACCAGGTTGCCGCTGGCCACCCGCAGGCGCGAGCCCTGCATCGGCGACGAAGCCATGTCCATGGACAGGCGCGCTTCGATGGCGATACGCAACTGGCCGACCGCGTCAATCACACACTCCAGCGTCGCGGCATCGGTGATGCGCATGCCGTGGTGGTAATGCGGGGTCAGGCCGCGTGCAGCGAGACGGGTTTCAATTTGCGGACGGGAACCGTGAACCAGCACCAGTCGTACGCCGAGGCTGTGCAGCAGCACCAGGTCGTGGACGATGTTGCCGAAGTTGGGGTGCTCCACGCCGTCGCCGGGCAGCATGACGACGAAGGTGCAATCGCGGTGGGCATTGATGTAAGGCGAAGCGTGACGAAGCCAATTAACGTATTCGGGCATGAACCTGGGCCTGTAATAAATAGCAGCCAAAAAATGGGCGAAACAGAAAACGCACAGCGGGCTGATGGTTATCGTCGGAACAGGCTTGGCGACACGCGCGCTCTCCTCATGAATACGGGTTTAAACATCGGCAATTTATACACTTTGTCGGTCATGACACAGACCCTGTGGGAGCGAGCCTGCTCGCGATGAGGCCAGACCAGTCAACATGGATGTTGAATGATAGATCGCCATCGCGAGCAGGCTCGCTCCCACATGGATGGTGCTCAACCAACCGACATCGGCGATTGGGCCGGTGTCAGGCAGTAATGTTCAATCAACTGTCGTAATAGATGCACGGTAGGCTGCAAACGTGACATTTCGAGGTATTCCCCCGGTTGGTGCGCACACGCGATGTCACCCGGGCCCAGCACCAGCGTTTCGCAGCCAAGGCGTTGAAGATAAGGCGCTTCCGTCCCGAACGCCACTGCTTCGGCGCGATGACCGGTGAGCTGCTCCGCGATGCGGACCAATTCAGCGTCTTCGGCCTGCTCGAAGGGCGGCACTTCAGGGAACAGCGGCGCGTAATCGATCTTCACCTGATGGCGCTCGGCAACCGGCTGGAGTTTCTGCAGAATCTCCGCGCGCAACACCTTGGGGTCCATGCCCGGCAACGGACGCAGGTCGAATTCCAGCGAACACTGACCGCAAATCCGGTTGGGGTTATCCCCGCCATGGATACAGCCGAAGTTCATGGTCGGAGTCGGCACGCCAAACTGCGGATTGCGGAATTCACGTTGCCACAGCAGGCGCAGGCCGCGCAATTCGCCAATCGCATCATGCATGGCTTCGAGGGCGCTATGACCCAGGCGCGGATCGGAGGAATGGCCGCTCTGACCGAGAATGTCGATGCGCTCCATCATGATGCCTTTGTGCATGCGGATCGGCTTGAGCCCGGTCGGCTCGCCGATCACCGCCGCTCGCCCCAACGGACGTCCTGCTGCGGCCAAGGCACGCGCGCCGGACATCGAGCTTTCTTCGTCGCAGGTGGCGAGGATCAGCAACGGCTGTTTGAACGGCTGGTCGAGCAACGGCAGGACGGCTTCGATGGCGAGGGCAAAAAAGCCTTTCATGTCGCAACTGCCCAGCCCGACCCAGCGACCATCGACTTCGGTCAGTTTCAGCGGATCGGTCTGCCACAACGCGCCATCGAACGGCACCGTGTCGCTATGCCCGGCGAGCACCAGACCGCCGGGGCCGGAACCAAAACTGGCCAGCAGGTTGAATTTGCCGGGGCTGACCTGCTGGATATCGCAGGCAAAACCCAGATCACCGAGCCACGTCGCCAGCAAATCGATCACCGGACGGTTGGTCTGATCGAGACTGGCCTGAGTGCAACTGACCGATGGTGCGGCAATCAGCGCAGCGAACTGATCTTTCATCGACGGCAACGGCATCGCTGACTCCAACTCCCGAATTGAAGTCCATCATAGAACCATCCGGTGACAGGAATAAACCGTCGCGGCGCGTAGGTCTGAGCAGTGCTGTACACTGCACGACCTTGGCAGCCACACATTCCCCCGGCTGCGCTCCCGATCCTGGATTTTCCGGCCATGCAGAAAGAAACTGAAATCAAACTCCGCGTCAGCCGCGAAACCCTCGCCGCACTGCGCGAGCACCCGCTCCTGAAAAAACGCAACAAAAGTGGCTGGGAACGCCGTGAACTGATGAACCAGTACTTCGACACGCCTGAGCGCGACCTGGCCCGCGCCAAGGTTGCCCTGCGCCTGCGCAAGGACGGCGAAGAAGTCATTCAGACCCTCAAGACCCGCGGCCAGAGCGTCGCCGGTTTGTCCGAGCGAAACGAATACGACTGGAACCTGCCCAAAGCCAAGCTCGACGTGAAGAAACTCGACGGCGAATGCTGGCCTGAAGAGCTGGCCGAGCTGGACAAGAAAACCCTGAAGCCGATCTTCACCACCGATTTCGTCCGCGAACGCGCTGAAATCGCCTGGGGCCGTGGCAAGACCAAAGTGGTCATCGAAGCCGCGCTGGACCTGGGCCACGTGGTGGTCGGCAAGCAGAAAGAAGAAATCTGCGAGCTGGAACTGGAACTGCGCGAAGGTGAACCGGCTGCATTGCTGGAACTGGCCGCCGAACTGGCCGCGACCCTGGCCCTGATGCCGTGTGACATCAGCAAGGCCGAACGCGGTTATCGCTTGTACGACGCCAACAGCTATTCGTTGAGCCTGCCGGCCCCGCAGATCAGCGCCGAAATGCCGCTGGATGACGCGTTCGCCGCGTTGAGCTGGCACTTGCTGAGCAGCAGCCAGCGTCTGGCCGAGCAATATCGCTTCAATGGCCACTGGCGTCTGTTGCAGGACTGGGTCGAAAACCTCGCTGAATTGCGCGCCCTGCTGAGCAGCCTTGGCCAGGCCGCGCCGCGTCAGTCGACGCACGATCTGCGTCTCGCCCTGGATGCCTTGCTTGAAGACTGGCGTCCGCTGGTTCAAGCCGGTCTGGACGACGAAGACGTGCGCAAAGCCGCGCCGGAGCAGTTCCTCGAAGAACTCGAAGACCCGCGCTGGGGCCTGTTCTCGCTGAACACCTCGCGCTGGTTGCTGGCCCGCACCTGGGCGGCCGATCGTAATGTTCGCGGCAATCGCCAGGGCGCTGCGCAACTGGGTAGCTGGTTGCCGCGCTTGCTCGGTGAAGAAGCGACGTCCCTGCAATTGCAGCGTTACCAGCAGCAGCCGGAAGATCTGGCCGAGCAACTGCCGCGCATCGAGCGCATCCAGTCCTGGTTGCACCATGCGCGCAACGTGCTGGAGGTCCCGGAAATGGATCGACTGTACGGCGAGCTGAAACAGTTGGCGTTGCTGGCTAACGAGCCGATCACCGATGAATTGCTGGATGCGCGTAAGCAGCAGGCGATTGCCGTTTATCAGAATCGTGCCTGGAAAATGCTGCTGCGTATGTAAAACCGTCATCGCCAGCAGGCTGGCTCCCACATTGGCTTTGTGCACGCCACAAAACCCGTGTGGGAGCTAGCCTGCTAGCGATGAGGCCAGCAAATTCACCGCAAATCTTCAGACCGGCAAACTCGTCGTCGACTTGATCTCCGACAACGCCACAATCGAGTTCACCTCCTGAATCCCCGGCACCATCGACAGCTTCTCAAAGAAAAACCGCTCATACGCCTCGATGTCCGCCGTGACAATCCGCAACAAGAAATCCACCGACCCCATCAGCACATAACACTCCAGCACTTCGGGAAAACCGCGAATCGCCTCGGTGAACTCAGTGAAGTTCGAACGCCCGTGCGCGTTGAGTTTGACCTCGGCAAAGATCTGCGTGTTGAGCCCGATTTTCTTGCGGTCCAGCAGCGTCACTTGGCCGCGAATGATCCCCTCCTCCTTCATCCGCTGAATCCGCCGCCAGCACGGCGACTGCGAAAGCCCCACCTGCTCGGCGATCTGCGCGCTGGAGAGCGAAGCGTCCTCTTGCAGCAACGCGAGAATCTTGCGGTCGTAGCCATCCAGTTCGCTTTGCATAGAAAAACCCGTAATCGATGTCTTGTTGAATCGCACGATTCGATAAATCGTTAATTAGCCCCATCATAGATAAGAAATGCCCGGCATCGAATGTAAAAATTCCTCCAGTGATTTTGGAGACCGACCATGCCGCATCTTGAAGCCGTGAACACCTCGCCCACCCGCGCCGATGTCTGGAACGCCAGCAACACCCAGTGTCGTGTGCACTATCAACTGCTGGCCGAAGCCGAACCGGACCTGCTGTGCCGGGCGCTCAACCTGTTCGCACTGCAGTTCCTGACGCCGCAACAGGTCAACGTGCAGCGCACGGACGATCTGCTGGCGATCGACATCGTCATGGACGGACTGAGCTGGCACCGCGCTCAAGTGATCGCGGAAAAACTGCGTAACCTGATCAGCGTCTGCTCGGTGGACCTGCAAACGCCTGATTCTGCGTGGGCTGATGCCGCTCAGGCGACGGGCTGAAAAAACCCGTTACGGCTTCGTCGGGTAGTGGCCCAACGGTCGGTGGGTCCACGACTATCCTTTGCGAACTGTTGTTCACGAGGAGCCCGCATGTCCGTTCAACTTGCCCTTCAGGACCGCTGGCTGGATCTCAATGATTTGCTGCGCGAGCTGGTCGCCCAGGGCTTTATCAGCCAGGATTCGGCCGAGCACGCACTGAATGCCCGCCGCCGTCACGCCGCCAATGGCCAGATGCACCCGCTGGAGTTCATCGCCAGCCAACAGCTGGATGACCTCAGCCGTCCCGGTAAACACCTCGATCTGGAAAGCCTGACCCTGTGGCTGTCGCAGCAGGCCGGTCAGCCTTATCTGCGCATCGATCCGCTGAAAATCAACGTCGCGGCCGTTACGCCGTTGATGTCCTACGCCTTCGCCCAGCGCCACAAGATTCTCGCGGTGTCCATCGATCGCGACGCCGTGACCGTGGCCAGCGCCCAGCCTTACGTCAAAGGTTGGGAAGCCGACCTGACCCATGTGTTGAAGCTGCCGATCAAACGGGTGGTGGCCAACCCGGTGGACATCCAGCGCTTCAGCGTGGAGTTCTTTCGCCTGGCCAAATCGGTCAGCGGCGCAACCAACAACGATCATCAAACCAGTACCCTGGGCAATTTCGAACAACTGCTCAACCTCGGCGCCAGCGATCAGGAGCCGGACGCCAACGACGCGCACATCGTCAATATCGTCGACTGGCTGTTCCAGTACGCTTTCCAGCAACGCGCCAGCGATATCCACATCGAGCCCCGACGCGAGCAAGGCACTGTGCGCTTTCGCATCGACGGTGTGTTGCACAACGTCTATCAATTCCCGCCGCAGGTGACCATGGCGATTGTCAGTCGCCTGAAGAGCCTGGGGCGGATGAACGTCGCGGAAAAACGCAAACCCCAGGACGGCCGGGTCAAAACCAAGACCCCGGATGGCGGCGAAGTCGAACTGCGGCTGTCGACGTTGCCGACGGCGTTCGGCGAAAAAATGGTCATGCGGATTTTCGACCCGGAAGTGCTGCTCAAGGATTTCGATCAGCTTGGGTTTTCCGCCGAAGACCTGCGCCGCTGGCAGGACATGACGAGCCAGCCCAACGGCATCATTCTGGTGACCGGCCCGACCGGTTCGGGCAAGACCACCACGCTCTACACCACCCTGAAAAAACTGGCGACGCCGGAGGTCAACCTCTGCACCATCGAAGACCCGATCGAGATGGTCGAGCCGGCCTTCAACCAGATGCAGGTCCAGCACAACATCGACCTGACCTTCGCCGCCGGTGTGCGCGCACTGATGAGACAAGACCCGGACATCATCATGATCGGCGAGATCCGGGACCTGGAGACGGCCGAAATGGCGATTCAGGCCGCGCTCACCGGCCACCTGGTGCTATCGACGCTGCACACCAATGACGCGCCCAGCGCCATCAGCCGCCTGCTGGAACTCGGTGTGCCGCATTACCTGATCAAGGCCACGGTGCTCGGCGTCATGGCGCAGCGGCTGGTCCGTACGTTGTGCCCGCACTGCAAGGCCCCGCTGACCCTGAGTGAAGAAGACTGGCAAACCCTGACCAAACCCTGGCAAGCGCCGTTGCCCGGCAATGCGCAACGCGCCATCGGTTGCCTGGAATGCCGCGACACCGGCTATCGCGGCCGCGCCGGGGTGTACGAAATCATGCAACTGACGGATGGCCTCAAAGCGCTGATCAACCCCGACACCGACTTGCTGGCGATACGGCGCCAGGCTTTCAAGGAAGGCATGCGCAGCTTGCGACTGTCGGGCGCACAGAAAGTCGCCGCAGGTTTGACGACGATCGAGGAGGTGCTGCGGGTGACACCGCAAAGTGAACAAAAGTAGCTGCGACCGTGATGGAACTCGGCAGGGTCATTGGCAATCCAACCCCGCGTAGTTAACCCAGTGGAGTCACCCATCATGCGTTTCAAACTTGCTGTTGCTACCCTCGCCGTGTTGTCCCTTCCAGTCGGTTCGGCGATGGCTGATGACAGCTTTTGGCGTAACGTCCTTACTTCCGGTGCCACCACCGGCTCGTCCTACCTGACCTCCAGGGATCAAAAGCTGATCGTCGCCGCCCAGGACGACGCCGGCAGCTTTGTCGCCAGTGACGGCGCTATTCGCGGCCCCTATCTGGAAGCCGCAATGCAGAAAGTCCGCGCCGACAACCCGGGCCTGCAGGCCACGGATATGGAACTGGCGAATGCGATCCTGGCGAAGAATGCCGTCGCGTCGAAGTAAGATTTACGGCTGAACAAAAATGCCGCTCACATGAGCGGCATTTTTTATGGGCAACACAAAACCCCTCTGTAGGAGCTGGCTTGCCAGCGATGGTGTATCAGACACATCGATGTCGACTGACACTCCATCGCTGGCAAGCCAGCTCCTACAGAGGGACGGTGTGTTTCAGCGATAGTCGTCCACCGGGACACACGCGCAAAACAGGTTCCGGTCGCCGTAGACGTTATCGACACGATTCACCACCGGCCAATACTTATGTGCCTTGGTGTGCGCGTCCGGCGTGACGCCCTGTTCGATGGTGTAGGGCCGTTCCCAAACCCCAGTGATGTCGGCCAAGGTGTGCGGCGCCCGTTTCAGCGGATTGTCTTCCGCCGGCCAATTGCCGTTTTGCACTTCGGTGATTTCCGCGCGGATACTCAGCATCGCCCCGATAAAGCGGTCCAGTTCCGCCTTCGATTCACTTTCGGTCGGCTCGACCATCAAGGTGCCCGGCACCGGAAAGGACATGGTCGGCGCGTGGAAGCCGTAGTCCATCAGGCGCTTGGCGACGTCCTCTTCGCTGATTCCGGTCAGCACTTTGAGCGGCCGCAGATCAAGGATGCATTCATGGGCCACACGCTCGTTGCGCCCGGTATAGAGCACCGGGAATGCACCCGATAAATGCTGCGCGAGGTAATTCGCGGCGAGGATCGCCACTTCGCTGGCGTCCGCCAGTTGCGGCCCCATCATCGCGATGTACATCCAGCTGATCGGCAGAATGCTCGCGCTGCCCCAAGGCGCCGCGCTGACTGCGCCGTTCTCCGGCAGCGGGCCGTCAATCGCCACTACCGGGTGGTTGGCCACGAACGGCGCCAGATGCGCCCGCACGCCAATCGGCCCCATGCCGGGCCCGCCACCGCCGTGGGGAATGCAGAAGGTCTTGTGCAAATTCATATGGGAAACGTCGGCACCAATGTCCGCCGGCCGCGCCAACCCGACTTGCGCATTGAGGTTGGCACCATCCATGTACACCTGACCGCCGTGACTGTGGATAACTTCACAGATCTCGCTGATGCCTTCTTCGTACACGCCGTGGGTCGAAGGATACGTCGCCATCAGGCAGGCGAGTTTGTCGCCCGCTTCGGCAGCCTTGCCTTTCAGATCTTCCAGATCGACGTTGCCCGCCTCGTCACATTCGACGATCACCACGCGCATTCCGGCCATCTGCGCTGAAGCGGGGTTTGTGCCGTGGGCCGAGGACGGGATCAGGCAGATATCCCGCCCGCCTTGATGCCGACTCTCGTGGTATTTGCGAATCGCCAGCAACCCCGCGTACTCGCCCTGGGCACCCGAGTTGGGCTGCATGCAGATCGCATCGAAACCGGTGATCGCGCAGAGCCAACGCTCCAGTTCTTCGATCATCAGCGTATAACCGGCCGCCTGCTCTTTCGGCACAAAGGGGTGCAAGTTGGCGAATTGCGGCCAGGTGATGGGGATCATTTCGCTGGTGGCGTTGAGCTTCATGGTGCAAGAGCCGAGCGGAATCATCGATTGATTGAGCGCCAGGTCCTTGTTCTCCAATTGCTTGAGGTAACGCAGCATCTCGGTTTCGCTGTGATGGGCGCTGAACACCGGATGACGCAAGTAAGGCGAAGTGCGCAGCAGCCCGTCAGGAATGCCGGAAGGCAGGGTTTCAGCGTCCAGTTCGTCGACGTTGAGCCCATGATCGGCACCCAGGAAGACATCGAACAACTTCGCCACGGTGCTTTCGTCAGAGGTTTCGTCGAGGCTTAGGCCCAATTGCCCACGCCCCAGAATCCGCAGGTTGATCTGCGCGGCCTGCGCGCTTTCGATGATCGCGGTTTGAGTGCCACCGACTTCCAGCGTCAACGTGTCGAAGAAGTGTTTGTTCAGGCGGGTGATGCCACGGCGCTCCAGGCCCACCGCGAGGATGCAGGTCAGCCGGTGAACACGCTGGGCAATCTGCTTCAGCCCCTCCGGACCGTGGTAGACCGCGTAGAAACTGGCGAT